>Ga0316207_10002116_pt1 | contig 21522 bp, 14 predicted proteins | sample 6weekpyrite_MG_FD_204943 | JGI IMG/M metagenome (GOLD analysis project Ga0316207, IMG submission 204943) | Microbial mat bacterial communities from mineral coupon in-situ incubated in ocean water Damariscotta River, Maine, United States -... | ecosystem: Environmental > Aquatic > Marine >...
TTAAGACGTTTAATGGCTAAACCAATTGCATCGCCAATGGCGGTCATTTTTCCCGCGATGCCAATTAATGATTCCTGCAGCATGGTATCCACTGTCCGGGTATCAAAGGTTAAAGGTGTTTGCAGGTAAGCCTGTTGACCAAATAAAATTAAACCAATCCGGTCACCTTCGCGGCGCTTAACAAATTCGCCGGCAACCCGTTTTACCGCCTGTAAACGATTAATGGTTTGGCCATTTATTTCAAAATCTTTTTCCGCCATACTGCCGGATAAGTCCACTGCCATCATTAAGTCTCTACCACTTACCGGAATATCAACCCGTTCACCCAGCCACTGAGGTCGGGCTGCGGCAAATATCAGGCATATCCAGGCAAGGCTCGCTAAAATTGCCAGCCATTTATTTTTATTGATGAAACCCACGTTGTGCGAGATTGAATTGAAGTCTTCTAAAAATGGTACATGTAAAGGTACGTCCTGGTTTTTATCACTGCTTGGTAATATGAAACGTAATATAAGTGGCAAAGGCAGCACAATGAAAACCCATGGCCAGACGAATTGAATACTGGCAATTGAAATCACGTTGAAACACCCGTGTTTACTTCCGAGCGATTTATTTCAGGGTAGTGCATTTCAGGATTGTTTGTTTCAGGTAATCCTTTAATCCATTGTTCGCAAATACTAAGTAACTCGTTTTGATTAAATTTATTTTGTTTCATATAGGGGGCGTTTTCTAATAGCGCACTTATATCATCCGTAAATACGCTTTGTGTACTCAACTTATTCAATTGTTGAGTCCAGGGCTTGCCCGTCAGGCTGGCAATATTTTCCCTTGGCAAATAACTTAATGCAATTCGACGTAGCAAAGCGGAGATGGCACGTATTAATTTTATTGAATCATCCTGGTTTTTAAATTCAGCGCGTATTTTACCAAGTTCATGCAGGGCAATTTTTCTATAGGGTACTTTTTTATTAAGTTTTCGGTGTTTAATTAATTTATAAACAGCATAAGTAATTAATACTATCAGCAGGGGTAAAAGCCACCAGCCAATAGCTAACGGCCACCAGCTTACCGCTTCAGGTAAGTGTATGTCACGCAATGGCAATTCATTCATTTTCTGCGTGCCCTGGTTCGGGCTTTCCCTGTCGGGGATTTTATTCCCAGTTTATGTTGCAGGGTAGACAGGACATCATCTTCTGTGGAAATGCTGAGATAATGCATACCCATTTTCCGGCTGACATTCTGTAGATGTGTTTGCTGATTAAAAAACCGTTGCTGATACTGTTGTCGCTGTTTTTTGTTATAGGTGTTCAAGTTTAGTTCTTTGTTACCGTCACTCATTTTGTAATTTCCCGCCGGTGGTAGTTGTTGCTCAAGCGGGTCATGTACAGAAATTAATATCACATCTGAATGACGGCTTAGTTGGGAAAGTTGCGACCAGCCAGGTTCATCCATATTTCTAAAATCACTGATTAGAAATATAAGTGAGCCGGGTTTATTAACACGTTGCAATCGTCCCAGTGCATCCGCTGCACTTTTTGTATGCTGGCCTGGGTTAACAGGATTCTCCCACGCAGGGTGCTGTGCCAGTTGCTTTATAAAGTGCAGGCTTGCAGATTTTCCCCGGCTAGGACGAAGTTCTATATGCGAGGTTTCAGAAAAAATGAGTCCACCTAATCGATCCCCATGATGAGCTGTGCTCCAGGCAAGCAGGGCAGCAATCTTCGCAGCCAGTACCGACTTGAAATGCTGCTGGGTGCCAAAAAACATGGGTTGGCGATAATCTATCCACAAGAGAACCGGGCGTTCCCTTTCTTCTCGAAATACTTTTGTGTGGGCCTTACCCGTGCGCGCGGTTACCCGCCAGTCCATGGCGCGAATATCATCACCGGGCTGGTAAGGGCGGGATTCATCAAACTCCATGCCCCGACCTTTGAATGTGGATAGATACTGGCCGTTAAACTGCGCCTGGATACTGGCTGAGTTCAACGGTAACTGCCGGGCGTCACGATTCAAACCAATCAATGTGGATTGACTGATACGCGCAATATCATCTGCTGCGATTACATTACTCGACATCATGGTATTTGGCATCAGGGTACAGCTATGCGGGCGATAAGCTCATCTATGAAGTGGTCTTTGCTAATGCCTTCTGCTTCAGCTTCAAAGCTTAAGATAATACGATGGCGTAATACATCATGGGCAACCGCCTGAATATCTTCCGGGCCGACAAAGTCACGGCCCGCCAGCCAGGCATGGGCGCGGGCACAGCGATCTAATGCCATTGATGCGCGGGGTGATGCTCCATATTCCAGCCAGTCGGCTAATTTGCTGTCATATTTACCCGGATCACGGGTGGCGAGAACTAGCTGTAATAGATAATTTTCCAGCTCTTCAGACATGTAGATGTCCAGCACTTCATTACGTGCCTCGAATAATGATTGTTGAGATATAATTTCAGCAGGTTTAACCGGTTCACTCAATCCCTGCCTGGCCTCACCACGGGTCAGGTGTAGAATTTCCCGTTCGATTTCGGCACTTGGGTAATCTACAAAAACATGCATTAAAAAGCGGTCCAGCTGGGCCTCGGGCAAAGGATAGGTGCCCTCCTGCTCTAATGGGTTTTGCGTAGCCATGACCAGAAATAATTTTGGTAAGGGATAGGTTACAGAGCCAACCGTGATTTGTCTTTCTGCCATGGCTTCGAGCAGGGCGGACTGTACTTTGGCCGGGGCACGGTTTATTTCATCGGTTAAAATCAGATTATGGAATAAGGGACCTTTCTGGAATTGGAAGCTGGCGTCCTGTGGACGGTAAATTTCCGTGCCGGTTAAATCTGCGGGTAGAAGATCAGGGGTAAACTGAACACGGTGAAAATCACCCTCCACCCCTTCGCTCAATACTTTAATGGCGCGTGTCTTTGCAAGCCCGGGTGCCCCCTCAACCAGAAGGTGCCCATCGGCTAAAATTGCTATTATAAGGCGATCAACCAGATATGACTGGCCCAGAATGTGTTGACTGACATAGTCTTTAAGTTGTGAAATAGCCGTGTGCTGCGACAATGTTGTCTCCGTATTTTCGTAGTTAGTCCGTGTAGATATGAATCAGTTTCATGAACTACACTCGTTAATGCCTGGCAAAAAATAAAATTTGCCGAATTTTATCATCAATAAAGACCAATTATTTAAAAAAAAGTTTTTATATCTAAGAGAATTTAATGAAAGTTTTAAGTCGATTTATATTAAAGTTAACTGGTTGGCAATTAGATGAGCAGCAACCGACAGCTAACCGCTATGTTCTGATAGGCTATCCCCATACTAGTAACTGGGATTTTGTTCTGGGCATGCTGGCCAGGTGGGCAATGGGCGTGCCACTTAACTGGGTGGCAAAACATAGCATGTTCTGGGGACCATTTCGCCCCCTGTTTATAGCTATGGGGGGTGTGCCGATTAACCGTGCTAAGACCTCTGGTTTTATTCAAAAGAACATCGAACTTTTTCTGGCAAGAGAGAATTTTGTTCTGGGTATTATGCCTGAAGGGACTCGAACTAAGACAGACCGATTGAAAACTGGGTTTTATCATATCGCCAATGGAGCGGATGTACCCATAGCACTTGGCTATCTCGATTATAAAAAGAAAAAGCTGGGTGTGGGTAAAGTGATTAAAACCACGGGTAATATTGAGTCAGACTTTGAAATTATTAAAGACTTCTATGGGGATAAAACTGGCTTTAATCCTGGGAAACAGAGTAAGCTGGTTATTAATAAATAAATCAGGATTTTCACTGCTGTTCCGTTGAAAGAAATTAGTTTATGTTTAAACCTAATTGTAGTGTGATTAACGAGACAGCAGTGAGGGACTTTATAAAATTAAAGTATTAAAAATATGAAGCAGTTTATTTTAGGTGGGGCAAGATCAGGTAAAAGCCATCACGCGCAACAGTTAGCAGAAGCCAGCGGTAAATCGGTGATTTATATTGCAACGGCAACCGCCGGTGATGAGGAAATGCAGCAAAGAATTTTAATGCATCAACAGCAACGCCCGCAGCACTGGCGTTTGATTGAAGAACCCATAAAATTACCTGAGGTGCTGCTGCAGAATGATAATGTGGAACATTGCCTGTTGGTGGACTGCCTGACTTTGTGGCTGAGTAACTGTCTTGCAATGGATGATGAAAAGTTTGTTGAACAACAACAGCTTGAGTTAATAAATACGATAGCAAAATTAAAATCTGATGTGTTACTGGTAAGTAATGAGGTAGGGCAGGGTATAGTGCCGATGAATAAATTAGCTCGAAAGTTTGTCGATGAGTCTGGTCGTTTGCATCAGCTCCTGGCCCAAGCATGTGATCGAGTTATTTTTTTAACTGCGGGTTTACCACAGGTATTAAAATCATAAAACCCTTAGAAATAGAGAAGAACACAAAATGGTAAATATGGATTGGGTAAAAAGCCCAGTAAGAAGTATTAGTGAAAAGTTTAATGTAGTTGCAGAACAACGTCAGGCTATGCTTACCAAGCCACCTGGTTCATTAGGCCGAATGGAGGAGATTGCTGTGCAGCTCTGTGCAATGCAGGCCACGAATAAACCAGAAATAAAACATATTCAGATTGCTGTCTTTGCTGCGGACCATGGTGTAGTAGAAGAGAATGTCTCCGCATTTCCCCAGGTTGTAACGCTGGAAATGGTGAAAAATTTTGCACGGGGAGGTGCGGCGATAAGCGTGCTGGCAAAACAGCTCGATGCAAAGCTTGAAGTGATTAATGTAGGCACAGTGGGGGAGCATGACAATATGCCGGCTGTTGTTGTGCAACGTATCGCACCGGGCACGCAAAACTTCACTAAGCGGTCCGCTATGACATCAAGCCAACTGCTGGAAGCCTTAAATGCTGGAAAGGAAGCCGTTCAGCGAGCCATAGAAAAATCGTCTCAATTATTTATTGGTGGTGATATGGGGATAGGGAATACCACATCAGCCACAGCGATTGCCTGTGCCTTATTGAATGAAAAAGCTGAGAAATTAGCCGGTCCTGGAACCGGGCTTGATAAAGGGGGCGTGTCCCGCAAAGTGTCTGTGATTGAAGAAAGCCTGGAATTACATAAAGATAATATGAATTCACCTTTAGAAGTTTTACAGTGTGTGGGAGGCCTGGAAATAGCTGCACTTACCGGGGCGTATATAGCCAGTGCACAAAATAGTTTACCCATTGTGGTGGACGGCTTTATCAGTAGCGTGGCCGCTTTGCTTGCGATAGAAATAAATCCGCAGGTAAAGCAGTGGATGTTTTTTTCCCATGCTTCAGCCGAACCGGGTCACTTAAAAATTATGCAAGCGATAGGAGTAAAGCCAGTACTTGATATGAACATGCGTTTAGGGGAGGCAAGTGGTGCTGCGATAATGGTGTCTTTGATGCGTCTGGCCTGTGCATTGCATAATGATATGGCAACATTTGAACAGGCAAGTGTTTCGAATAAAGATTGAAAAATATAATGCAGGCTTGTACAACAATAGAGCTATTACGTCATGGCGAAACGACAGCAGGGTCCTGTTTTTTAGGATCTACTGATGCGCCATTGAGTGACCTGGGCTGGCAGCAGATGCAGTCTGTTACTAACCATAAAAAATATAATCATATTATTAGCTCACCCTTAAAACGATGTGCGGATTTTGCAAAGCAGTTAACACAAAAAAATAACTCAGCCTTAACAATCGAAGATGATTTACGTGAAATACATTTTGGTGATTGGGAAACTAAAACAACAGAAGAACTGTGGAAAACACAGCAGAACGAACTTAAAAAATACTGGGGTGACCCGATAAGTTATACACCACCGAATGCAGAAAATTTTATGGATTTTCAATTCCGCGTGAATTCAGCTTTTAAAGAAATAACAAAAAAATATAAAGATGAACGTGTTCTCCTGGTTGCACATGGAGGTGTGATAAGACAGATTGTTTCATTTGTTTTATCTATACCTTTTACAAAAATGCAACAAATTCATATTGATCATGGTGGTTTGACCAGGGTGGAATGTTATGACGATAATATGAATTTAAGTTTTGTTAACCTGAAGGCTGAAAAAATTTAATTATGCAGGCTTTCTTAATTGCTATTCAGTTTTTAACCCGTTTGCCACTGAAAATAAATATTGAATGGAATGAGGAAAAAGTAGCTGCTTCATTGCTCTGGTATCCTTTAGTGGGATTCATAATTGGTGTGTGTTTACTTGGTTTTTCATCAATTCCCGTAGCGCAAAATTCAATGTTGCTTGCCGCAATTATTTTATCGGTCTGGGTTGTTATTACCGGTGGTTTACACCTGGATGGTCTTGCGGATAGTGCGGATGCCTGGGTGGGGAGTCATGGAGATAAAACCCGTGCATTAGAAATAATGAAAGATCCACAGGCAGGGCCTGTTGCGGTTATTTTGTTGGTGCTGGTGTTGCTTCTAAAGTTTTCTGCAATTTATAGTTTTATTTTGCAGGAGGAAGTTTACTTAATAATAGCATCGCCCGTTATAGCGCGTTGTGTACCTATGGTTTTATTTTTGACTACGCCCTATGTTAGAGAGCAGGGTTTGGGTAGTGGGATGGCGGAGTATTTGCCGCGGAATTTAGCCTGGATTGTGCTGGGATTAGTCTTTGTTATATGTATGTTTTTTCTGGGGGTTGTGCAGGCTGTTTTGTTGATTGTTGTTGCTGGGGGTGTGCTTTGGTATTTGCGTTATTTAATGGTGAGGTGTATTGGTGGGATGACGGGGGATACTATTGGGGCAGCAATTGAGATTATTGAAGTTGTTGTTTTGATTTTTCTGATTTTTTAGTTTTTGGTTTGTTGGTTTTGTAGCCCTTATCTCCATGGGAAAGCAGGTAAAGAAACAGGGGCTACCGATATGATCGTTTCGAAGTTATAGCCTGCGAATGATTTAATAAACACAAAGTAATTGCTCAGGACGTCATTCATCAAGAATTTTTTATTTTAAAAAAGGGATTGACAGGGTAGAAACAAGCTCTTAGTATCAAGCGGCGTCTATGTATATTATCAATCTAGGCTTAGTGTTATCAGACTACACTTATGAATGGGGATATTATAGTAATGGATTACAAACAAACTTCTCGCCTTATCTCAATCGACACCCCGTTAGGCCAGGACGTCCTGCTCCTGGAATCGTTCAAAGGCAACGAATCCATTTCTGGTTTGTTTCATTTTGAGCTGATACTACTGTCGGATCGGCATGATATCAAAGCACAAGAGCTGATCGGCCAACAGGTGACGTTTTCCCTAAAAGATAATGAGGCTTCCAGGCGTTACTTTCATGGTTACGTGGTGGAATTTAATCAGCAACTGCAAGCCGACTCGCATTTACGACGTTATAGTGCTGTCGTGGTGCCCTGGTTATGGTTTCTTCAGCGCCGCTCAAACTGCCGTATCTTCCAGCATAAAACCTTGCTTGAAATTATTGAAACCGTCTTCAAGGACTTGGGTTTTAACGATTTTGAAATGCGTATCAACGAGACGTATCAGAAACGTAATTACTGTGTTCAATACGGTGAAACCGACTTTGCCTTTGTCAGTCGATTGATGGAAGAAGAAGGCATTCATTATTACTTTGAGCATCAAAGGGGAAAACACACGTTGATACTGGCCGACAGTGTAGCCGCCTACAAGCCCTGCTCGGAAATTGGGTTTGAGGTACAAACCGGCTCCTTGAAACAAGATCATATCAGTCACTGGAACCACCGATACCGCTATTGCAGTGGGCAATGGGCGCAGAATGACTATAATTTTGAAAAACCTCGCACCAATTTAAACACCCAGGTATCGACACTACTTGACGCCGTCTTTGCCCAAAAGAAATATGAGCAGTATGATTATCCGGGACGGTATAACGCTACCTCGGACGGGGAAAAACTGACGCTAACACGTATGCAAACGGAAGAGGTGTCCCATGAAATTATTGAGGGCGATAGTAATTGCCATCCGTTAATGACGGGTAGCACTTTTAAAGTTAAAAAACACGCCGACAAGTCTGAGGTGGGGCGGTCTTATGTTATTACCACGATTGCCCATGAAGCGTCTGAGCCTTCCTATATTCATGATAATAAGTCAGGCGGCAATACTAAGTCAGGCACCCATGATGATAAGTTAAAACGCAGCAACTACCGCAATACCTTTACCGGTATTCCCGACAGCACCGTCTTCCGCCCGCCGATTACCCACCCCAAGCGTACTATTCATAGTACCCAAACAGCGGTAGTCGTCGGCCCGAAAAACGAAGAGATTTATACCGACGAATACGGGCGTATAAAAGTCCAGTTTCACTGGGACAGAGTCGGTGAAAACAATGAAATGAGTTCCTGCTGGGTTCGCGTTGCCCAAAACTGGGCGGGGAACAAATGGGGAGCTATCTATATACCCCGCATAGGCCAGGAAGTGCTCATTACCTTTTTAGAGGGTGATCCCGATCGGCCACTCATTACCGGTGGCGTCTATAATGCCGATCAGATGCCACCTTATAATCTACCGGCCAATAAGACACAAAGCGGGTTCAGATCACGCTCCAGCAAAGGCGCTAGTGCTGCCAACTTCAACGAAATGCGCTTTGAAGACAGAAAAGGCAGTGAGCATATATTTGTTCATGCCGAGAAGGATCACGATATTCAGGTGCGTAATGACCGGCGTGAACATATTTTTAATGACCGCCACAAAACGGTGGAAAAAGATCAATATGAAATCACCAAGCGGGATCACCACACTGTAATAGGCAAAGATCGCCTTGAGGAAGTGCAAAACTCCAGCTATCTGCGTATCGCCCAAGACTATGTGCAAAAGATCGGACAAAACGTGATGCGCATCGTCAATGGTGGCGAAATACATAGAGTTAAGGGCTCCCGCACCCGTGATGTCATGGGCTCTGAAGGGATTAATATCAAATTATCCCGCTCAGTGAAAGTGGGTAATGAACTCTTCCATAAAGGGCCCAATCTGGTATATCAGGGAGAAAAAGAAATCACCATTAAAGGACCTGGGGGATTTATTAAAATCGATGCCTCCGGCGTCACGATTGTAGGTAAAAAAGTAAAAATTAACGAAGGCGGAAGCGCCGGTGTGGCCGAGATTGTTCCATCCTCACAACCCAATGAAGCTGAAAAGCCACGGGTTGCCGATGTAGCGGTGGATGTCCATGAAAATAAACACTGAGATAGGGGAAGAAAAAACCTGTACCTATGAAGTACTTGAGGCTTGTGTGGAGCAAGGTAGTCTCTACGCCATTATCGATGCCATAGCACATGACGATGTCTCGGGGTTTGCCGCCGAGCTTGCCAATCAAACGGCCCCTAATAAGACAGCACAATCCAGCCCAGTGCCCGAGCTAGGCGGCTCTGAATTTGTCACCGCAGATGCCGTACCCCATCTATTGAAAATTTCTCCGCGCTTTTGGCGATTTTTAAACCGTGACATCTGGCAGCGAGGTGATCAGGCACCTGCGCCAAGCTGGGGGTTGTTTCTACAACTGCGCGATCCTGATCTTGCTTTCAGTGCGCTGGTTAAACACTGGCGACGTTGGTACCAGGTCATACTGCCTGATGATGTACAGGCCGTATTCCGTTTTTTTGATCCTCGTCTAATCGATGCCTTTCTCGATGTCTCTACTCAAGCAGAGCAAGCCGTCTTTTTTGGCCCTGTCTCCCATTTACTGTTACCTAAAGCTGATGGCTCGGCACGTATTTATAAGGCGCCTGTACCTGCTACGCCCAATGCGCCCAATCACAATAAAAGCCTGAATGCCCCTTTTGTGATGCGCGATGCGCATTTGACAGCCCTGGAACTGCGACGTCTGGAGCAACGCATCCCTGCGTTTCGAGCGTACTTAGAAACCCATTTTGAAGACAATTTTCAGCATTTGCAGATTAACGATCGAGACGGGTTTATCCGCGAAGGGTTAAGCCATGCCACCGAGCATGGCTTTTTCTCAGAGCAGTCCACGCTCGGCTGGTTATCGCTGCAGCTGTTACATGGCCCAGATTTTGCCACTGTACAACCCTGGGCGATAGAAATCCTGAAACAAAAGCAACATACCATCGGCAATGAAGACCGTGCGGATCGTCTGATTAATACGGGGTTTGACAAGGTCGTCGACAAAAACAACAAGGAAACAGTCTAATGACAGAAAAAGTTCATTTACTTAGTGGTAAGGGCGAGCCGTCATCAAAGATAGCCGCAGCTAAGGCCGATCTCAAAAAGTTTCCGACCTCGAATATTTATGATGGGGGTTGTGCGAAATGTGCCTGTGAGATACCGGTCGTATTACAGTATGAAGACGGCGATCCTGTGCCCGATGCGGAATTTGTCGTTAAGTGGGGGGAGCAAAAAGACGGTAAAGACGGCGAGACTATTGTCGTGCCGAAAACCGATGCGCAAAAAGCGGCCCCCGAGATTAAAGGTGTTGTGGATAAGAACGGCCTGGCTCGAGTCAAAAATAGCCCTTGTGGAACCTATACTATTCTTTTTGGTGAAGGCTCAGATGCGATGAAGGCGCAATCACTTGACGTAAGATCAGAGATGTATAAAGCCATTGAAGAAGCCTCAAAAATAAATGATATAAAAGTATTCGTGATGACGCCAAAAGGTCGGGGGCAACTGATGTGGTGGCTCATCTTCTGGATGAAGGAAAAGTCCGCCGAGAACATGCTACGTCGAATTAAATCGGGTGATCTGTCGAACAAATCAGAAGTGGTTGATTTCTTTAAAAAGTATGGCTCACCTTTGTGGACAGATGACAAAGGCCAGGTCGACCCTGTGGCGAAAGATGCACTTTTCAAAGAACTGGACCGTGAGTCACTCTCCGAAATTTCGGAGTCAAACTACTTTGCTCAAGATGGTGCCCTTGATCGTCTTGAGAAAAAGCTAGAGGCGAGACGAGAAAAATTTGGCTATCCAGACGATCCTATCGCATACCAGGTGGCCCATTCGCTTGAAAGGATGCTGGTAAATGATAAGAAAATACCCAACGAGCGCTTTTATCAGGTTTTGCAAAATATCACGCAGGCTGAGAAGGTTGCCGGACAGCTTTTCGATCCGAATACAGAAAGCGGCGGCTGGGATGTCTTTTTACTAATAGCTGAGGCCGTTTTAGGCTGTATTCCCGTGATTGGTGATGTGATTGATATAGTCGATATTGTCAAATGGATGTACAAATTTTCTGGTGATGTTAAGGGCCCAGATAAATGGGATTATGTTGAACTGGGTGCCTTGTCCTTAGGTTTTATTCCAGCGGTGGGTGTTCTGCTTAAAAAGGCTTTCGCACCTATTGCTCGTTTCTTTGCCGGTCTTAAGGCGGCGCGTAAGATGCGCGGTGGAGCCAGTGCTTTCTTACAAAAAACCATCCAGATCTTGCGCAAGCTTGGGGATGGCAACCTTATCCAATGGATTCTCAAAATGAAGAATAAGGTTGTAGAATCCGCTAAAAAACTGAAAAAGATCATGCGCGATATTTGTGAGAGTGTGGTGGCAGCCCTTGGCAAATACCTTAAAAAAGCCTGGTCTGGGCCGGTGAAGTGGCTTGCAGAGAAGTTGTATAAGATTTTCAAAGACTTTAAAGACTCGATCAATAAATATATTGATCCGTTTCTACACCAGCTTGACGATATGGTTGCCAGTTTTATCGCCAGAATAGCCAACCGATTTTCGGCCAGCGCAGGGAAAAATATCGACCCCACAGTATTTAAATTGCGGCGCCGAAAGGCTGATGGCTCCGGTGGGCTTGGTGGAAGAGGGAAAAGCGAGAAGCTTCCCGAAGGCACCTGCCCGATTGGCATGAAACGGGCAATGGGATCAAACCCGGTCAATATGATCCTCGGCCAACCCTTTATCAACCAAACCGATTTTAGCGCCGGGCTTTTTTCCCTGGAACGCACCTGGACTCCGGGCCAGGGCGGGGGGCTATTTGGCCCCCTATGGAGTAGCCCCCTTTCCAGTTATGTGCATATTGGGCCGGATGGGGCCACCTTCCAAACGGTGATGGGCCGTAAAATCCCCTTCGATGTGCCAGTCAATGGCGCTGTTTGTGCGAATATTCATGCCGAGGAGTATGAGCTAATTGAATACGCTAAAGGCTATGCGATCCGCGACCCCAACAACCTGCTGTGGATTTATGAAACACACGATGGTAGTGTGCGACGACTCTCGGCGGTACGGGATGACAATGGCATTGGCTTTGATCTGGGCTATGCAGTGGATAATGATGCCCCGATAGGTTTACAGCCCAATCACCTTACCCTCACCAACGGTGACAGCTACGATCTCGACATATCCGCCGGACGCCTGCAGCGCATAACCCACTGCGCAACCGGAACCGTGGAGGCACAGTTCGAATACAATGAGCGCGGCTTACTGGTGGGGGCCACCAATGCCGCCGGGTATCGGTTGGGCTATGGTTATGATGCCCAGCTCCGACTGACCGATCTCAACTACAATCATCAGCACAAAACACACTACAGCTATGGTGCGAAAAACAGGGTAATCAGTGTTGCCAGCGATACCCGTTATTACCACGACCGCTTTGAATACGGTGAACCCAATGCGCAAGGTCTCCGTGCTGTAGTCTTTATTGACACCCTCGGCCACCGCTTGACTACACACATCAACAACGACGATGAGGTAACCAGAGTCATTGAGCCGACGGGGGCCGTGACCCAGTATGACTATAATGACAACGGCGATGTCGCGACAGAAACCAGCCCACTGGGTACAGTCATTAACCGTGAATGGGACCCACTCGGCAACCTGCTCAAAACAAGCTACCCGGATGGCAGTGCGGAGACCTTTGAGCGTGATGAACGCGGTCGACTGTTATCGTTTACCGATCCCGGTGGTGCACAATGGCGCTATGAACGCGATACCCGAGGCAATGTCATTGCTGAGCATGGGCCCGATGAGCAATGCTGGCGCTACCAGTTAAACCAATACGGGCAAGCCACCCATATTCTCAGCCCTGATGGCTCACAACAGACACTGGCCTATAATTCACAACAGCGCCTGATCCAGGTGACCGACCCCCTCGGCGCAACCACCACGTTTAGCTATGATACCCACGGCAGGCTCGCAACCCGTACTGAAGCCGATGGCACACAAACCCATTTTGACTACGATGCCGCGGGTCGCATTACCTCAGCCACCCTCGCTAATGGCACCACACTTCGCTGGCAATGGTCACCGCGCGGTGACCTGCTAGAGGAAACCGATGGCGAAGGCAAAACCACCCAACGCCACTACGGCCCTTATGGATTGCTAGAGGCGATTACTGATCCCAGTGGCGGCACGGTGCACCTGGAGCGCGACCGCCTTATGCGCCTGACCGGTGTCATTAATGAAAATAATGAACGCTACTGCTATGACTATGACCCAGGGGGTCGAGTCACCACAGAAACAGACTTCTCAGGTAGACAACTGCATTACCGATATGATCTCGCCGGGCACCTGAGCGAGAAAACCACCGGCGATGATATCAAAACGACCTATACCTATGGCCTGATGGGTGAGCTCAGCCGAACAGAAGTGTTTGAACAGGGCGAGCTGCTGCCACCTGCCCTGACTCGTTTCGACTATGACCCTTGCGGGCGCTTGATCGCCGCCCAAAACCGGGATGCCACCGTAGAGCTAGAGCGCGACATCCTTGGCCGTGTTACGCGGGAAACCCTTAATGGGCGGGAGATTGAGTCCCAATACAATGCACAGGGCGGACTGGCCTCACGCACTATCGATGGTCGCCCCACAGACTATCGCTATGACGCCAATGGCTTGATGAGCGCCTTGCGTATTGGCGAGCACACGCCACTTGAGTTTGAGCACGACCTGATGGGGCGCGAGCGCCAGCGCCGTTCGGGCACGGGCTTTACTGAGCATCGACAGTGGGACAGGATCGGACAGCTCAAAACCCAGATCGCCGGGCGTGGTGATAGCCTCATAAACCCTACACTCGCCGCTCAGCGCAGCAGAAATCTCGCTGGAAATATCGCCTGGGATCTGCCCACTACAACCTCTGGCGGCGTCGAAGCCGCCCGCAGCTACGACTATGACCGGGCCTTTAACCCCACCGCCATCAACGATGCACGTTGGGGACTTAGCCGCTATCACTACAACGCCAACGACCAGGTCACCCAGGTAAAACATGAACATAACCGCACTGGGCTAATCGGAGAACGCTTCGCTTATGATCGAGCCCGCAATATCACCCAGTCCGAACAGCGTGATCGGGGCAGCTCCATGTCAGTACTCAAAGAGCCGCCGACACAGGCAAGCCATGATGACTATCGGCGCAGCCCTGGCGGGCGTATTGAACGGCGCGGTGATACCAGCTACGCCTACGATGCCCAGGGCCGCCTGATCAGTAAACGCACCGAACGCAATGGCTTTCGGCCACAAAAATGGCGTTACCAATGGGATGGCGAAGACCAGCTGCGCCGTGTGACGACACCCGATGGTGGGGTTTGGGACTATCGTTACGACCCCTTTGGGCGACGGATTGCGAAAAGCTGTATTCAAGTGGGTAGCAAACACAACCGGCAGGCGCAAAAAGTCAGCTATCTTTGGGCGGGCAATTTACTCAGTGAAGAACGTAGAATCTATGCCGATGGTAGCGAACAGACCGTGGCCTATCATTATGAACAGGACAGCTTTGTACCCATTGCTCAGGAGGTGGATGGTGAACTGAGTTATATTGTGACCGATCATTTGGGCACACCGAAAGAACTGCTATCAGAAGAAGGAGAACTCCTTTGGTCAGCAAGTCATCGGCTTTGGGGTAATATTGCTCAGACGCAACAGGCGGCTAATGATGGGGATGGTAAGGTCACCTGTTTATTGCGTTTTCAGGGGCAGCTTGAGGATGAGGAAAGTGGGCTTTATTATAATCGGTTTCGGTATTATGATCCGGAGAGTGGGGGGTATGCTTCGGCTGATCCTATTGGGCTTGCGGGTGGTTTAACGCCATATGGCTATGTTTATAATCCTAATACGTGGGTTGATCCTTTTGGGTTAGCAAAGAAAAAATGTCCTGAAACTGAGGTTCCAAAGGAGCCAGCGCTACCTGATGAATATTGGATTAAGAAAAAGCCTTTAGAGCAAGTTACACCGGGTACTAGAGTTACGAACGACCTCGACAAAGCTAGTAGTAGCGGTGGTACGTATCATAGGACGACACACTACGACGAATTTGGGCGTGAAATAGGGCAGACCCATAGGTCCAATCACGGATATAGTGATAAGAGTGATACTCAGTATCACCCGAATCCGCATCACCATAGGCGAAACCCTATATCTGGAGAATGGTTAAAATATCCAGGCCGAACTCCAGGTGGCCCGAAAAAAACATGGCCTGGCTTATTTGGAAATTGAGATATGTCAAGATTGTTAAAGACGTTATTTGCTGGACTTGAGTATGACGGTATTTCAATTAACACAGTTAACAACTGGGCTACCGAATTGATATCGGAGTTGGAAGCACCTGCTATTTGGTTGATGGATTTATTAGGTTGTACGAGTAATGATTGCATCCTTAATATTTTGAGAGGAAAAATAAAAGAAATTGGGCCAATTTTGGATGATGAGTATGCGGAGCTGTGCCTTGGTTTTACATATTTAGAATTTAAAAAAAGAAATATTTCTTTGCATAAACTAGAGTCAAATATTCTCGATATTGTGGATGGATCATCCGTGCATGGGATTGATCCAGAGAAAGTTTATTCAGTGTTTAAGGATAACAGCATGGAGGTAGTGATTCGTGAAATTGATCTTTTGTTGGGCAGTTTCTCAAAAAAGAGCATTGAATATAAAGAGTATACATTTTCCAATATAAGCACTATAGAGGAGCAGGAGTTGCTTACTGAATAAGCTTTGTTACAAAATGAAAAAAAGGGGTAAAAAAGCAGAAAAAAGGACCGATTAAATGGGCATTGAGGCCAGAGCCGCTGCCAGTAAGTTAAGCCGTTTACCGGAAGCGTGGCTTTAGCCGCGCGCAAAATCAGTTATGTAATCAGCTGCTTAATGCCCGACTAAAGTCGCGCTTCCAAAAGACGTTAATTGGTGACAGAGTACAATTGATTCGAATATTCGCTCTTTCTGATATTTATTTTAAAAAATAAGGCCGTTTTATTTTCAGCTACTTTTAAAGAGTGATTAACCTGATATAGCGACGCTGATTAATTAGCGTGGTATCACCACAGAGGACAGAGCGCAAACAGCAGCGGTCTGTCCCCGGGTAAAGCAAGCGGATGAGGGAATGGAGTTTAACATCATTAAGTCCAGAGCAAAGTTCGCAGGTGGTTAAGGGAAGGTATTTAACGATAAAGGAATGATTGAGTGTGTGACACTGTCATTTTTTAATTGTTTTATGCTCTCCTTTGCTTGGGGAAAGAGCGCCGCTTTTTGGCGCTCTGTCCCCTGTATTGATACCACACGAGTTAAAGAAAACTATCAAAGGAAATGCAATATGCCAAAAGCAGCACGCCTAACTGACATCGGTGCTGGCCACGCCTGTTTCCCACCCACGCCAATCATTGCTGGTTCGGGGGATGTTTCAATCAATGGCCGTGCGGCGGCGCGCAAGGGTGATGCTCTTCTACTTCATGGTTGTGGCAACTGCCCGCCTCATCCTCGTTCTATCTCTGCGGGCTCCGGGACGGTATCCATCAATGGCAAGCCCGCCGCACGCGCGTCGGATGCAATTGGTTGCGGTGGCTCTATCTCGGCGGGCTCCCCTGATGTATTAATTGGCGATGTTGGCATGGGCGGTGCGCTTAAGTCCTGTATGGAAGGTGCGCGTGATTCCGCCTCGGCATTTGTAAAGGTCGATTTTGAGGCCTTTCCAGTCCCTGAAAATGTGACAAAACAAATGAGTTTTACCATGGCCGCCTATGCCGGCCCTGAAGCACTGAGTGCGCAGGTGGCGGAACAAACGCAGGCCCTAATCGGCGAACAGCTGCAAAGCCTGCAATCTGACGCCTTTGCGCCTGCGCTTGCCAGTTTGGGTATTGACCCAGCAAACCTGAGCCTGGATAAAATGAAATCGGTGGCAAGCGGTGCATCTCTGCAAAATTCACTCATTGAACAGGTAAACGAGGCAGCCGGGGGATCGTTGACAGCGCATCTTTCGAAAGTTGTACAGCCTGAATTGGCTAAGAACCTGGTGGGCCAGGCGACGTCTGCCCTTCAAAGTGGTCGCATTGCACCAGAAACGCTGATGGGCTCCGTGCTACCTGGAGCAGGCTCACTTGCAAAGGAAGGCTCACTCGGTCCAGCCCTTGGAGCGGTGGCACAACGCACAATATCAAAACAGATAACGCCTGAAGCCGCAGCTATCTCGCTTCAGCCTTCTCTATCTCCGATAACGGATAAGGCCGCACAAACAGCGGTTAAGGAATTTACCGGTGATTTTGCGTAGAGGGTGTTTGATTCATTGAGTACGCTCACACCACATTTTGTTGCAATGCTAAATCCGCGTTGGCGGCGGCGAGCACGGGTACGTGCTGGCTTGAGTCTGGCCCTGGCGTTTGTCTGTTTTATGCTGTACTTGCAAAACCATGCAATGTGGCAGTTTGTGCTCACCGCTGTTTTTGTTATTTTTTCAGTTGTGCCACTTATTATCATCAGCACGTGCAATCCGCCTCTGATAGTCGCACAGGAGCATATTATTTTACGCGCGATCCGAAAGCGAATACTGCTTTTTGATCAGGTTGAACATGTTATATATAAACCAGAAAATCGCTTGTTCGGGCTAAAACTTTCGTCAGGAGAAACCGTCCTCATTCCCTGGCATCTAATTGATGATCCCTCAAGTGCGCATGAGGCGATGTGCACTTACTTCAATGCAGCTAATGGCTAATGGCGGCTAGAGCTTAGTTGAAAGTAACAGGGTTTCGATCCCACTGGCTTCGGCGTTTTCGTCTTGTCAGGATATTCTCCATCAGTTCTAACTGGATGGGGTAATTTAAATTAATGATTGGGTATTAACCGGTGGGATTGGCTAGACGTTTACTGTTAAGCGTGGCGGCGTTTTAATTGTCTTGCCCGTTTAGCGCGTTGTGATTCTATGATTTTTATTTTTAACTACGCCTTATGTTAGAGAGCAGGGTTTAGGTAGTGGGATGGCGGAGTATTTGCCACGGAATTTAGCCTGGATTGTGTTGGGATTAGTCTTTGTTGTTTGCGTTATTTAATGGTGAAGTGTATTGGTGGGATGACGGGGGATACTATTGGGGTGGCGATTGAGATTGTTGAAGTTGTTGTTTTGATTTTTTTGGTGTTGTCTGTTTGAATTTTAACTTTATGGGAATTAGATTTCTGTGTAGTCGCCTCTCTGGCGACCTACTTTCTTTTCAACAGCGAAAAGAAAGTAGGCAAAGAAACGCCGCCCTTTACTCGCTTGTTCTCATCAAAAAGCGATGAGAATTCCCGAAAATTGTAATGGGGGCTTCTAGTAGTATTTTAATCTGTTAGTTATTTACTCTTTTACCGGGTCGTTCTGATGCGCCATCCAGGCTTAACAGAACTCAAAATCACATCCCTGTGATTTTGCCCCTACAAGTATACAATTTTCGGCAAGCTCCAGAGGGAATAAAAATCAAAATCGATATAAAGCCCGAGCTACAAAAGAAAACTTCCGGTTGTCATGGCCTGCTTTTGCTTTTAAAGCTTTTGACTTTTTATCCCCATTACACAAGCTGATGAGTGAGTAATTTTTGTGGGGCTTTCTGCGAGGATGTCTGAACGAATTCGCTTTTTAATTCGTGAGTTCCGCAGCAGCCACAAAAATTGGGAGTGAAGAAGGTACTTTTATTTGTGCTTTTTACAAATAAAAGCTTGTGTTAAGCGGGGCGGCATTTCTTTGGTTACTTTCCCATGTTAATTATTATGGGCTGTAGAAAAGAAAGTAACTCGCCAGAGAGGCGACAACACAGAAATCTAATTCCCATGAAGTTAAGAGCTTGCAAAATCTCCAGCAGGTGAAAACCACAAAGGCACAATTAAAATAAAGCCTGAGAATAGTGAATACTCAAACAGATGACACCAAAAAAATTCAAGTTCCCATAAATTTAAAAGCGTGAATTAAATAAATTCCAATATACTAGAAACATCCAGATGATCCTCAATACAACCAGCCAGTCGCTCAATCTCCATCTCCTGCAAAGCAAAATAATCAACCGACTCCACCTGCTCTAATCCCGCCCATCCAAGTATGGCATTACAGGCTTCAGTTTCATTGAATAAGCCATGAAAATAAGTGCCAAGAATATTATTATCAGAAGAAATCGCCCCATCACAATTCTCATCACTCATGATCGCCGGATGCTCTAATGCGGCACCTTCACTAATACCCGCATGAATTTCATAACCAGAAACTTTAGCGTTATTCAGGCATAAGCTGCCTTTTCTATTATGTAATTGCTTGCTTTTATGTAATTTGGTTTGCATATCAAAATAATTAAAACCGTGAGCTGATCCAGCTGCCCCTTCAATACCGGATGGATCATGAATACCCGTGCCAAGCATTTGAAATCCACCGCAAATGCCAATTATTTTTCCACCATACCTTAAATGTTTCTGTAAATATTCAGCCCAGTTATTTTTATATAAATATTCAAGATCAGCTCGAACACTTTTACTGCCGGGGAGAATGACCAGATCACAGGGGGGGATAGCTGTGTTGTGCGGGATATATTCAAAATCCACCTGGGGGTGCAGGCGTAATGGGTCGAAATCGGTATGATTACTCATGCGGGGTAATACCGGCACAATAATTTTTAAGGTATTTGTTTCATTGCTAAGCGATTGTGCATTAAGTGCATCCTCCGCTTCAATATGAAGACCATGTAGATAAGGTAAAACACCTAGCACCGATTTTTGTGTTCGATTTTCTAACCAGTCCAGTCCCGATTTTAGTAATGCAATATCACCGCGAAAACGATTTATAACAAAACCTTTTATCCGATTTTGTTCTGAAGGGGATAATAATTCTAAAGTGCCAACCAGGTGAGCAAAGACGCCGCCTCGGTCAATATCTGAAATTAGAATCACCGGGCAATTTACTGCCTCAGCAAAACCCATATTGGCAATATCCCCATCGCGTAAATTAATTTCAGCTGGGCTGCCAGCGCCTTCAACCAGAATCACATCATATTGTTCACTTAAGCGCTGGTGGGATTCTAGAACCGCCTGCATTGCGATGGTTTTATATTCATGAAAAGTTTGTGCGTTCATATCGTCTAATGCTTTTCCATGGATAATAACCTGTGCCCCCACATCCGTATTCGGTTTTAGTAATACGGGGTTCATGTCTGTATGTGGTTCAAGGCCGCATGCCTGTGCCTGCACCGCCTGGGCCCGACCAATTTCCCCGCCATCAGATGTTACTGCGCTGTTAAGTGCCATATTCTGAGGTTTAAATGGTGCAACCTTAATGCCCCTGTTTTTTAATACACGACATAAACCCGTAACCAGAATACTTTTCCCGGCATCAGACGTTGTACCCTGGATCATAAGTGTTTTAGTGGTCATTCGGTTGATTTTATCTCTGTGCTTGTTATCAGGCTTATGAAGCGTATAGTCTTTAGCATCGAAATACAATTAAGGTTTAAACCTTAATTGATCAGTTGAACGCATATGCTTATTGTAGCTATTGAAAACGTTTAGCTCTTTGGTTTCCGTTGTTTCACTCATTCGGTGTATGATGCTACACCCAAAATCATGCATCTGGGAGCACACTTAGCTATGCCAAAAAACTCGCAAAGGACTGAGCCATTCACTCATTTTTTGGCTACGCCAATTGTACTCCCAGAAGCATGCTTTTGGGTGTTCAACTGATTAATTAAGGTTTTAAAATTACAAATGAATTTAGTTAAGTTTGTTTTATTAAGTTTATTGATGTTGCCAACATGTGTTTATGCAGAAATTACCGTGGTTGATGATAGTGGGCATAAACTGGTTTTTGAAAAACCCGTTCAACGCATTATTAGCCTGGCCCCCCATGCAACTGAATTATTGTTTGCTGCGGGTGCAGGTAAGCAGATATTAGCAACAGTGGATTATAGTGATTATCCAGAGCAGGCTAAAAAAATACCACGCATAGGTAATTATAAAAAAATCGATTATGAAAAGATACTTTCCCTACAACCGCAACTGATTATTTACTGGAAAAATGGCAATCCGGCAAATATGATTGATGGAGTTAAAAACCTGAAAATAAAGCTTTTTGATAACGAGCCAAAAGATTTTGAAGATGTAGCAACTTCGATAAGAATGCTGGGGAAATTATTAGGCACCGAACAGCTGGCAAACAGGCGAGCGGAAAAGTATCTGTTGCGATTAGAGAAACTCAGGGAAAAATATCGTAGCACCAGTAAGGATAAGGTCAGGGTGTTTTACCAGGTCTGGAATCAACCCTTGATGACAATTAACAGGCAGCATTTAATTAATGATGTTATTGAGTTTTGTGGTGGAATAAATGTATTTGCAGATATCGATAACA
>Ga0316207_10002117_pt1 | contig 21514 bp, 20 predicted proteins | sample 6weekpyrite_MG_FD_204943 | JGI IMG/M metagenome (GOLD analysis project Ga0316207, IMG submission 204943) | Microbial mat bacterial communities from mineral coupon in-situ incubated in ocean water Damariscotta River, Maine, United States -... | ecosystem: Environmental > Aquatic > Marine >...
TCTTACTCTAACCTCGAAAATACCTAGCAACGCCAGATATTCTCGACCTTTGTATTGGTCGGGGTAGAGAGATTATTCCCCCTACGGGGCCGCCTATCGGCGTTCAACCTGCCCCGCAGGTTGTCGAACTGCCCTTTTGCTTCGTCGGGAGTTCAAATCTCTCTTACTCTAACCTCGAAAATACCTAGCAACGCCAGATATTCTCGACCTTTGTATTGGTCGGGGTAGAGAGATTCGAACTCCCGACATCCTGCTCCCAAAGCAGGCGCGCTACCAGACTGCGCTATACCCCGTACGGTCTGTTAATCCCCTTAAGAATTAACAGGCACGGGATGATACGCGTACCGGTAGAAATCGTCAACGCATCTTCGGTGAAATCACATAACTATTTCAGGTATAATTCGCCCACTTTTGGTTCTGAAAGCACAGGCAGATTTAAATGACAGCTCAACGCATTGACGGCAAGCAGATAGCGAATGAACTTATTCATCAAGTTCGTGATCGTGTCAACGATAGAGTCAGTAGTGGTAAACGTGCGCCTGGGCTTGCTGTTGTTCTCATCGGTAGTGATCCAGCCTCATCCGTTTACGTGAACAGTAAGCGAAAGCGTTGTGAGGAAGCGGGAGTGAAGTCTTTTTCTTATGATCTAGACGAATCAACAACTCAAGATGAATTACTCGATTTAATTAATGAATTAAATAACAAACCAGAAGTTGATGGTATTTTGGTGCAATTACCTTTACCTAAACATATTGACGCAAATCTGGTTATTGAGCAGATAGATCCACATAAAGATGTCGATGGTTTTCATCCATATAATTTTGGGCGCTTGGCACAACGACGTCCCTTATTGCGTCCTTGCACCCCACGTGGCGTTATGACCTTACTTGAATCAACAGGTATTGATCTGACCGGTTTAGATGCGGTGGTCGTTGGTGCGTCAAACATTGTTGGTCGGCCAATGTCTTTGGAGTTATTAATGGCACGCTGTACCGTTACTATTTGCCACAGCAAAACAAAAGGTTTAGCAGAGAAAATTGCGGCGGCTGATGTAGTTGTAGCCGGTGTGGGTATTCCAAATTTTGTTAAAGGTAAATGGATTAAATCCGGTGCAATTGTTATCGATGTAGGAATTAACCGCTTAGACAACGGTAAATTAGTCGGTGATGTCGAGTTCGATGAGGCTATTAAAAACGCCGCATGGATCACCCCCGTTCCGGGAGGTGTTGGTCCAATGACTGTTGCTACGTTACTAGAAAATACGCTTGATGCTGCAGAACAGCGCGAGGCAAATTAGTTAAATCTTGGTGGCAACACTTTTTTAGCACTTAACGGTATTGCTCCAAAACAAGCTTTGTATTCAGGGCTACTGCCAATACCACTGGGTTTTCTTAAATCAATTATCTCATAATCTTCAAAACTAAAATCAACACGCTTGCCTTTCCAACTACCTTCGCAACTTTCATAAGTAGTTTCATTATTGGCATCAAAATTACGAAACGCTTTTAGTTCGCCGTTGTAATTATATATTGTCACTAAGGTTTGAGATGGCGCGTTTCTAAAACCTGGCAAATAAGCTACGGTATAATCTCGCGCTAAACGACCTTTTTTATCGTATAAAAACACTTCTAAAACATGTGTTAGATCTGGCTGTTTAGCTTCCCTTTGTATTCGCGTAACCAATTTTTTTGTTTTTGCATCATGATAACTATGCTCTTTATAAAAATCTGGTTTCCCTCGATACCCACCCACTCGAGTTGTTTTTATTAGATCACGACTGTCCACAATTTTATTATGCATTGCCAACAGTTTATCCGCGAACTGATTCCACGTTCTTACATGCTTGGTATCTTCTGTTTGTTGTCCTCGTTCAGCTGCCTGAACCTGAGCAATTGTAGTTGATAAAGCTATAGCTAAAATTAAACCAATACGCATGTCACCCACCTTTTATCTTTATTTTATTACGATAGATTGTATGACCACAAAAATTTGAAATTATTCCCTTCGCCAGCGTGTTTTCCCGGCGCTATCCTCTAAAATAACACCCATTTCCTGTAATTTATCCCGTAATCGGTCTGCCTCAGCCCACTCTTTTGCATCTCGTGCTTCATCTCGTGCCAACACCATCGCATCAATTTTTGCTGCATCATCATCGTCTACTGAACCTGACAACCATTCTTCAGGACTTGCCTGCAACAAACCAAGTAAACCTGCCAACTGTTTTAACTCACTTGCTAGTTGGTTGGCCTTCAACATGTCTTGTTCAGCTTTAGCCTTATTAATGTCATGACGCAAATCAGATAATACTGCCAACGCGCCTGCTGTATTGAAATCATCATCCATTGCGGCATAAAACCGTATTGAAAATTCTGTTTCTATTCCATTCGGCGCAGGTTCAAGATCTCTCAAACTGGTATAAAAACCATCTAACGCAGACCGAGCCATATCTAGCTGCTTGTCTGAATAATTCAGTGGACTACGATAATGACTACCTGTCACAAAGTAACGAACAACTTCCGGTTTATATTTTGCCAATATTTCTCGAACAGTAAAAAAGTTTCCCAGTGACTTTGACATTTTTTCATCGTCGATACGCACAAATCCATTATGCATCCAAACATTGACGAATTTTTTTCCTGTGGCCGCTTCGGACTGAGCAATTTCATTTTCATGGTGCGGAAATTGCAAATCCATACCACCGCCATGAATATCAAAATGATCACCTAAACAGTGAGTCGACATGGCAGAACACTCTATGTGCCAACCAGGGCGCCCTTTCCCCCAGGGCGAGTCCCAACTCGGTTCATCTGGCTTCACTGCTTTCCATAAAACGAAATCGAGTGGATCTCGTTTAGATTGGTTAACTTCAACCCGCGCGCCAGATTGCAAGTCTTCTAATTGTTTCTTGGAAAGTGCGCCATAACTTTCAAAACTATTCACACTGTAATAGACATCACCATTTTCAGCCGCATAGGCATGGTTTTTTTCAACCAGCGTCTCAACCATATCAATAATTTGCTGCATGTGCGCTGTTGCACGAGGTTCTTGATCCGGGTGTTTTACTGACAATGAATCAGCATCCTGAGTCATTTCATCGATGAAACGTTCGGTTAGCTTTTCAAAAGGCTCTTTGTTTTCATTTGCCCGAGCAATAATTTTGTCATCAATATCAGTAATGTTACGAATATAGGTGACATGCTCATCACCGTATACATGGCGCAAATAGCGATTAACAATATCAAAAACGACCAAAACGCGGGCATGGCCTAAATGACAGAGGTCATAAACGGTCATACCACAGACATAAAGCCGAACATCTTTAGGGTCAATCGGCTTAAAAGGCGCCTTTTTGCCGGTTAGGGTGTTAAATATCTCAAGCACTACGACTCAGCCTCCAACTGTCAATATGAACAGTCTGGTTGTTTTTCATTATCTGGTTAGGCGACAAATGGTAGCCGATTACATCACGAACAACAAAGCCCGTAGATGCTATGGTCTTTCATAGGCGCAATAAAGACTATATTATACGGTTAATTCAATAAGAAACTAAGCAGCGCAGACTATGAAAACACCTATAACACACTTGAAACAACTCATATTATCAATCGCTCTTTTTGCAACCGTTCAATCGGCTTACGCCGCTGAAACAGTTAAAGTTCGCATGCAAACCTCTGTTGGCGATATTGTTCTTGAACTAAATAAAGAAAAAGCGCCAATTTCTGTGAAAAATTTTTTAGCTTATATTGAAAGCGGCGCTTATGAAGGCACCATCTTTCATCGCGTCATCGACAACTTTATGATCCAGGGCGGTGGCTTTGATGAAAACTATAATCGCCGCCCTACTCAACCTCCCATCGTGAACGAGGCAGGTAATGGTCTGAAAAACCTTCGCGGCACCATTGCTATGGCACGAACTAATGCCGTTCATTCTGCGACTTCTCAATTTTTTATTAATTTAAAGAATAACGACTTTCTTGATCATAAAAGCCCTACTCCGCGCGGATTCGGATATACCGTTTTTGGTAATGTGATAAAGGGCATGGAGACTGTCGATAAAATCCGTAGCGTTGAAACTGGTGCTGGTGGCCCCTTTGCTAAAGATGCACCTAAAACTAAAATCATTATCAAGAAAATGATTGTTGAATAACGAAAAACCCTAGGAAACAAAAATGATCAAAATGAATACTAACCACGGCAGCATTACGCTTGAGTTAAACGATGAAAAAGCACCTGCGACTGTTGAAAATTTTATGCAATACGTTGCTGACGGCCACTACGACGGTACTATTTTCCACCGCGTGATCAAAGGCTTTATGATTCAAGGTGGCGGTATGGAAGCGGGAATGAATGAAAAGCAGACTCGCGAACCAATTAAAAATGAAGCCGATAATGGACTGGCAAATGACATTGGCACAATTGCCATGGCTCGTACCAATGTGCCAGATTCTGCCACATCACAATTTTTTATTAACACGAAAGATAATAGCTTCCTTAATCATAGCGCGCCAACCGAGACAGGTTGGGGATATTGTGTGTTTGGTAAAGTCGTTGAAGGTCTTGATGTGGTTCAGGCTATCGAAGGAGTAAAAACGAGCAGTGCAGGTATGCATCAAGACGTACCTGTGGAAGACGTTATTATCGAAAGCATTGAAATTGTCGAAGAATAAACAAGAATACAAATAAACCAAATCAATGCCATTAACGCTTTTTATTTCTGACCTTCATCTGGATTCAAACTTACCTGAATTGAAAGATTTGTTCTTGCGATTTATGCATGAACAAGCTCCCCTTGCTGATGCTGTGTATATCCTCGGGGATTTATTTGAAGCATGGGTAGGCGATGACGATGATCGCCAAGGAACCCAATTTTTCATTGATGAACTACGTGGCCTATCTGAGCAAGGTATACCTCTGTTTGTTATGTCTGGTAACAGAGATTTTTTATTCGCTGACGGTTTTGCAAAACGTTGTAATTGTGCTTTGTTACCTGACCCCACCGTTATCAATTTATACGGCACACCGACGTTATTAATGCATGGTGACAGCCTATGCACTGACGATGTGAAACATCAGGAGTCTCGAAAGCTTCTCCGTAGCGCTGATTGGAAGTCACGTTTTCTTAGCCAACCGCTTTCAGAAAGAATTAAACAGGCCAAAGAATATCGCTCAATGAGTCGCAAACATATTAAAGATGCACCCGATGCCATAATGGACGTAAACCAGGAAGCCGTTATTTCTGCAATGCAAAAACACGGTGTGCTTCAACTTATTCACGGCCATACCCATCGTCCCGCTATCCATTCCCTTGAAATAGATGGCAAAGCGGCTAAACGAATTGTTTTAGGTGACTGGAATACTCACGGCAGTGTCTTACGCTGTGATGATACAGGTTGTCAGCTAACTCGATTTTAGCAACGGTTCTTCTGTTGGCGCTTGCATTTCATCAATAGAAAATTGCTCAAAATTTTCTGGCAAGATAAACAGTGAAGGCTTTGGCTCGTATGCATCGTCAAAATCGATCAAACTTCTTTGATAGCCAGTATGATCACGTTCATGTATGGGTAGGCCAAATTTCAAGTACCGATCCGACTGAAAAATATGTAATGCCATATCACAGGTATTGTGTAAATCAGCCGGTGTAGAATTAAATGTTTTGGCATGCTGTCCAGCTAAAATTCTTCTATATTCTGCGATAGCTGCAGTTGCATTCATCAAAAGACCTTCGGCAATCAACGCATCCTGACATGCTTCACCATTTACATTAAAAATATAGTGTGCAATATCATGGCCATCAATCTTCGGCGAGTTTTTATCTGGTGTACGCTTGGTATCAGTCTTTAACTCAAGTGGTGGGGCTATACTAACTGCTTGATGTTTTACGACCAAAATCGCATCATTTTCATCTGAAACGCTATAAACTATTTTCTCTGCTCTATCGACAAGGACAAATTCATTTCCATCGTTATTATCATCAAGGCGAATATATTTATCTGTGATAATAATTCGTGACTCATAAGGGTCAACGTTAGGCTCTTCAACATTGTAGAGTAAATGAATTGATGTAGGTGATTTTTTAGCATTAGCTTCTGCGAGTTTAGGTGTATTGGAACTCGATGCTATTGACGCTACTGCTGTATCAGAAGTAGCTGCTGCGTCAGTTGGGGATTGATCGCACGCAGAAAGTAAAACTGCAGCTATCAATAAACTAATCGTTTTTTTCACTTTGTACCCTCTATAATTTCTCTAGCATCTGCATTTCAGACTTTGTGAAACCGGCCTGTTCTCGCGCTTCGTAATGGAAAGGTCCTCTAATTAACCCTTTCATGTATTGTTGAATCAACTCAGCAAAAATATTTTCAGGATCTATCTTTCGCTGCTGACAGTAGTAACGAAACCAGCGTGTTCCAATTTCAACATGGCTGATTTCATCGTGCAAGATAATATCAAGTATTGCAACAGCCTGGAGGTCACCCTGTTGTTTTAAACGTTCAATCATGCCTGGCGTAACATCCAAACCACGTGCTTCAAGCACGCGCGGAACCAATGCCATACGCACCATACCATCATGCGCCGTTTGTTGAGCCATTTCCCACAGCCCATTATGCGCAGGGAAATCCCCATAATCATGCCCTAGAGTACGGAGATGATCGCGTAATAAACTAAAATGATAAGCTTCTTCGCATGCCACCTTCAACCAATCAGTATAATATTGCTCAGGCATTTGCCGAAAACGGTAGATCGCATCTAAGGCAAGATTAATTGCATTGAATTCAATATGTGTAATTGAGTGGATTAATGCGGCTTGACCAGACTTGCTACCCATCTTGCGTTGCTTCAAATCACGTGGAGAAACCAACTCAGGAGAGGCTGGGCGACCTGGTTCAGCTATCGGTGATGGCGAAGAATCATCGTCTAGTGTTAATTTTCCTTCAAGCCATAATTTTGAAATCGCCTTGGTTTTTTGGCACTTCGCATCTGGGTCGGATAAATTAAGACATTGTTCTGCAAGAGAGAATATTGTTTCCATAGGTTATTATCATACTCCATTGCCTAAGCTTTCGCTTAACTTAACGAGCAGACTATTTTATATCGCTGCAGAGAATAATTTCTGCTTCGTAATATGTAATCACCTAAGTCTTATGAACGAACACAGCAATAATAAACCAAGTAAAAAAATGCTTATATTGCCATAATTGAATTATTAGGTTTAACTCAATATCTGTGTCAAAGGCAGCCTTTACGCCTCCTTACTTCTATCAAATTAAACAATTCAATTTATATTTTTGACGTGTGAATATCCATTTGAGGGTAAGGAATAGAAATACCTTGCTCGTCAAACGTCAATTTTATTTGTTCCGTCAAAGCAAATTTAACTGCCCAATAATCACCGCTTTTAACCCAAGGCCTAACCACAAAATTAACACTACTGTCAGCAAGTTCTGATACAGCAATCAGCGGTTTGGGATCGTCTAAAACACGATCATCACTCGATAAAATATCGTGCAAAATTGACTGAGCCTTCTTCAGGTCATCGTCATAGCCTATTCCAACGATCATATCGATGCGGCGGGTATCACGTGCCGAAAAATTGGTAATGACATCGCCATATATTTTTCCATTTGGCACAATAATTTCGCGATTATCCCCAGTCTTCATCTGTGTGCTAAAGATACTTATTTTCTCAACTGTACCTGATACCCCGCCAGCTTCTACAAAATCACCTGATTTGAAAGGACGAAACACAATCAACATGACACCCGACGCAAAATTTTGTAATGACCCCTGCAAAGCCAAACCAACTGCAAGACCAGCCGCACCCAGTATTGCAATTAACGATGTTGTATCTACCCCGAGCTGGTTAAGTGAAGCGATAATGACAAACAGCAATAAAAGCGTACGCACAATCGAGCAAACAAAATTGATCAAGATTAAATCCATTTTGGCCTTGCTCAATAAAGTACGCACAATTTTTACAATAAAGTTAATGACGAACCGACCAACCAAGAAAATCAGTAGCGCTAAAACAATATTAATTCCCCATGGGATAACATAAGTGCTCAATAATTCACTAATATCAATGTTTTCCAACATACTAATCTCCTAACTAAGCGATGTAAGCCCGCGCTGAATATCTTCTTTAATGTCAATAATATCTTCAAGTCCAACAGCGACGCGAATCAAACCATCGGATATACCTGCTTCCGCTCGTTGCTCAGGCGTTAACCGCCCATGTGTCGTTGTTGCAGGGTGGGTAATTGTTGTTTTGGTGTCACCAAGATTAGCCGTGATAGACACGAGTTCAGTCGCATCTATTAATTTCCAAGCAGCGTCTTTTCCACCAATAAGTTCAAAAGATAATACAGCTCCCGGCCCACTTTGTTGCGACTGCGCAATCTCATATTGAGGATGTGTTTTTAGTCCGGGGAAGTGCACTTTTGACACCTCAGGTTGAACCGCTAACCATTCCGCTAATTGTTGCGCATTATCGCAGTGCGCTTTCATTCGCACAGACAGGGTTTCAAGTCCTTTTAAAAAAGTCCACGCATTAAACGGGCTCATACTTGGTCCGCAAGTTCGAACCACACCATAAATATCTTTGCCGACGATTTCTTCTTTTCCTACAACTGCTCCACCAACACATCGCCCCTGCCCGTCTAGAAATTTTGTTGCAGAATGAATAACGATGTCTGCTCCTAATTCAAGCGGCCGTTGCAACACAGGCGTACAGAAACAATTATCCACAACTAATAAGCAATCATGAGCATGCGCTATATCAGCAAGCCGGCGAATATCAGCCACTTCACCAAGTGGGTTTGACGGGGTTTCTAAAAACAAAAATACAGTGTTGTCTTGAATCGCATCCTGCCAGGCACTTTCATCTGCAAGAGAAACAAACGTGGTTTCTACGCCAAATTTTGCAAGGTGCTGAGTGAACATCACCGTCGTCGTACCAAAAATGCTTTTTGAGGCAACTATATGATCTCCACTTTTTAACAGACCGAGACAAGTCGCTAATATTGCAGACATACCTGATGCGGTCGCAACGCAGCGCTCTCCTCGCTCTAAGGTAGCCAAGCGTTGTTCAAAAGTACGAACGGTTGGATTGGTGAATCGTGAATAAATATTTCCTGGCTCATCACCAGCAAAACGCGCTGCTGCAGCAGCCGCACTCTCAAATACGTAGCTCGACGTAGTGAATATTGGTTCAGAATGCTCGCCTTCAGCCGTTCGCTGCTGACCAGCGCGTACTGCGCGAGTATTGAACTGATAATTCTTATCTGACATCCCGCCTCCTTATCCAACTTAATGGATACATGTTAACTGTTTTCGAACTAGCGGGCACAAAAAAACCCGCTCAACGATCGCTAAAGCAGGTTACCCTCCCTTTAGCTGCATTTATTAAGCGCCCGCAATCTGAGTCAAATCGGCGCTTGTGTTTCTATGTAAATGGCAAGTCTAGGCAGTGCGGAGCCGTCTGTCAAGATCAGCCCGTATTATGCATGTCCAGTGAAACTGATTTTTTATCCGTAGTTTCCTTCACTGAATCTGAACGTAATAACTCTAATTGCTCAAGATATAATGGCGTAACACCTTTCGTAACATACTCACCATTAAAGACCGAGGTATCAAACTTTGTTAACGATTTATTGCCTCGATGAACCGCATCAATCAAATCTTCCAAATCCTGGAATACCAATTTATCTGCGCCTATCGCCGTTGCAATTTCCTCTTCTGTACGATTATGAGCAATTAATTCTTGAGCGCTCGGCATATCAATGCCATATACGTTAGGAAAACGTACAGGTGGCGCAGCTGAAGCAAAATATACTTTTTTAGCACCTGCATCACGTGCCATCTGAATAATTTGTTGCGAGGTTGTGCCACGCACTATCGAGTCGTCGACCAACAAGACATTCTTATCTCGAAATTCAAGATCGATAGCATTAAGTTTTTGGCGCACTGATTTCTTGCGTTGCTTTTGACCTGGCATAATAAAGGTTCGACCGATATACCGATTTTTGATAAACCCTTCACGATATTTAACCCCAAGTTCATTTGCCAACTCCAATGCAGAAGTACGGCTAGTGTCAGGAATTGGAATAACTACATCGATATCATGATCTGGCCAGGTTTTTTCAATTTTACGCGATAAATTTTCACCCATGCGTAAGCGCGCCTTATACACTGACACACCATCCATAATCGAATCTGGGCGCGCAAAATAGACGTGTTCAAAGATGCATGGCGCTGGCTCCGGGTTTCGTGCACATTGACGAGTATGAAGCTCACCCTTCATATCAATAAACACTGCCTCACCAGGTTCAACGTCACGAATTAACTGGAAACCAAGCGCATCAACAGCAACGCTTTCTGAGGCTACCATGCTTTCAGGGCCGTTAGCTGTCTGCCGACTTCCAAAAACCAATGGGCGAATTCCGTTTGGATCACGAAATGCGACAATACCGTAATTGGTAATCATTGCGACGACTGCATAGCCTCCGCGCACGCGCTGATGCACGCGAGCGACCGCTGCAAAGATATCATTCTCATCAATGCGTAATTTACCCAGCGCTTGTAACTCGTGCGCAAAAATATTGAGTAATACTTCCGAGTCAGACTCAGTATTAATATGACGCAAATCTTCTCTGAATAATTCTTTTTTCAGGCTATCTGCATTGGTCAAATTACCGTTATGGGCAAGACTGATGCCAAAAGGCGAGTTAACATAAAAAGGCTGAGCCTCTGCTGAGGATGCGCAACCAGCCGTAGGGTAACGGACGTGGCCAATACCCATATCACCGGGTAATTCGAGCATGTGTCGAGTATGGAATACATCTCGCACCAAGCCATTGCTCTTACGCAAATGCAGCCGTCCATTATGGCAAGTAATAATACCGGCGGCATCTTGACCACGATGCTGCAAAACAGTCAAACCGTCATAAATAGTTTGGTTAACTGGATTACTGCCAACCACTCCAATAATGCCACACATTATTTTAGCCTCATGCGTACTTGAAATTAGCCGCGATGTCTTCCGGTAGGAAAGACTTCAACCAAATTGCCATTTCTTGAAAATGTTTAATAAAAATTGAATCTTGCCACCATGGGTCTGCAGGCAATTGAGTTAGCCCTGCCATTAATACCAGTATAGCCACAATAACAGCACCGCGCGCGATACCAAATATAACCCCTAGCATACGGTCAGTACCCGTTAACCCAGACTTTTTAACCAGTGTTGAAATAAGGTTATTCACAATTGCAGCAAATAACAGGGTAACCACAAATAATATGGCAAAAGCACTAATCAGCCTTAAAGACGGGGTACTAATATACTCAGATAATATCGTGGCGAGATTTTGGTGGAAAGTAAACGCAACCCAAAAGGCAAGTACCCAAGCGACTAATGACAGCGCTTCTTTGACAAAACCTCGCAATACGCTAATTAACGCAGAGAGCGTGACAATAATAATAATGGCGTAATCAACCCAAACCATCATTAACCTGCTATCAAAAGAAACATATAACCCCCAAAGTCTTCGCAGCAGATCCTAACAGAGCGGCGCGCTCAGATGAAGCCAGGTTATGAATAAATTAAAGTGACTAACAGCCCTACGAAGGGTGTTTAACAATAAATGTTCGGCCTTTATAAGTACCCGACAATTTTTTGCGCAAACTCTCTGCTTTTTCACGCTTCACTTCAGGACCCACACGCACTCGGAAATTTTCAATTTCATTCACTTTAGTCGTGTCAACAAATGCAGCAAAGCCTTTATTTCGCAGTTTATCTCTTAATGCCAACGCGTTCTGTTTTGAGCTAAAACTACCTACTTGAACTGCCCAAGCGCTAATATCAGCGCGTAACTTTTTAATTTCGACAGGGTCAGTCGCCGGTGGGGGGGCTTTTTCCTGTTTGACCGCCGTTTTACTAGCCACTTTAGGAACCGGTTTCTTCACTTCAGGTGTTTCAGCAGAAACTTGTGGGGCTAATCCCTTCTTTATCATCGGCTTTGCTGCAACGGCCGGTTTCACCGTTTCGACAGGGGTCAATGGGATCACTTTTGAAATAAAACCGCGTTCAGGTTTAGGAGGGATGTTGCTTTCTGTGATACTTGAGCCCGTTGACTCACGACCATCTAGTATCATAGGTATAAAGATCACTGCCAGTGAGACCAACACAGTGGCCCCAACCAAGCGAACTTTTAAATTTGTTTCTAACATTTTTCAAAACCCTACAAAAATCTAACTGTTATCACTACTGAGACATTGCCTCAGCGACTGTATAAAATGAACCGCAAACAACCACCCTGTCATTTTCTTTGCAATCTTTTTTCGCCTGCTGAAATGCTGCTTGAACTGAATCAAAACAAGTCACCGTTTGTGGCGAAATACCGCTACTTATACAGACATCTTTAAGTATATCGGGTTCCGCTGCACGTGGTAAATCGGGTGCGGCTAAATACCAGTGTGTCGATTGACCCGCTAAATGGGTAATTATCTGCTGGAAATCTTTGTCAGCCATCACCCCAAAGACTAATCGAGTTTGTCCAGCCACTGCGTCAGTTGACAAGGTTTGAGCTAAAATAGCGGCACTAGCAGGATTATGTGCCACATCAAAAACGCACTCTACCTCGTCACTACTCCGTTCATACCGGCCATGACAATGCACATTTTCAAGCCCTTCCATTATATCGATGCTATCAACAGGAAAATCAACCAAATGATGCAATACGGCAATCGCCACAGCAGCATTATCAAACTGGCAATCTGCGCTTAAAGCCGGTTTCGGTAACGCCTCAAGTTGCGTGTGGCCTTGGTCAACCCAATCCCACACTTGCCCGCGCCGATGCACATCAAAATCCTCACCTAACACAGACAAAGTAGCCCCTGTTTTGATTGCCATTTCTCTTAAAGATTCTGGCACATCTCGTTCGCCGCATACTGTGACGCAGTCTTTGCGCATGATACCGGCCTTTTCATAGCCAATTTTTTCTCTATCATTGCCGAGCCAACTTTCATGGTCAAGATCAATACTGGTGATCACAGAAATGTCTGCATCAATAATATTAACCGCATCTAGGCGGCCGCCCAGACCTACCTCAAGCAATACAACATCCAATGCATGCCGCGAAAAAAGGTCAAATGCAGCAAGCGTTCCAAATTCAAAATAACTCAAGGATGTATCTTTACGTGCACATTCAACCCGAGCAAAGGCTCTACATAAGCTTCTGTCGTCCATATCGATGCCACCAATACGGATACGTTCGTTATATGAATGAAGGTGCGGGGAAGTATAGCTGCCTACACTATAACCAGCATTAAGCAAGATGCTCTCTAGCATGGCGATGGTCGAACCTTTACCGTTAGTTCCCCCCACCACCACTATTTTAAATGCTAAACGACGTAACTGTTGACGTTGAAAAACCTCTCGGACTCGATCAAGCCCGAGTTCAATTTCCTGCGGATGAAGTGTTTCCAAATAGCTAAGCCAGTCAGCTAAGGATTTACAGCTATCACATCCATTAATTTGTAATGTGAACGGGGATTTCATTCAAGTGTAGTTAAGCGGGTTCCAGTTCTTCATCGTCAGTATCTTGTTTCTCGATTTGTGGGGCCGGTTGGCGAGTTAGCATTGCCAACAATTGGCTCACTCGATTACGCATATCACCACGCTTCACAATCATATCGATAACACCGTGCTCTAATAAAAATTCGCTACGCTGAAATCCATCTGGCAACGTTTCACGAACTGTTTGCTCAATGACTCGTGGCCCAGCAAAACCAATTAACGCTTCGGGTTCTGCGATGTTGATATCGCCTAACATTGCCAAACTTGCGGAAACACCGCCCATTGTTGGGTCAGTCATTACGGAAATAAAAGGGATACCGCGTTTAGATAAACGCGCTAATGCCGCGCTCGTTTTCGCCATTTGCATCAACGAGAACAGTGCTTCTTGCATACGTGCACCACCACTAGCAGAGAAACAAACCAACGGGATTTCTTCGGCTAAACAATATTCAACTGCCCTTCGAAAACGCTCGCCAACAACCGAGCCCATGGAACCACCCATAAATCGAAACTCGAAAGCGCACGCGACTAACGCGATGCCATTAACACAACCACTCATAACAATAAGCGCATCATGTTCGTCAGTGTTTTTTTGTGCGGCAGACAGACGATCTTTATATTTTTTGCTGTCTTTAAACTTCAACGAATCAATCGGACGGAGTTCTGCGCTCAACTCAACCCGAGGTTGTTCATCAAGAAAGGCTTCCAAGCGGCGGCGCGCGCCAATTCTCATGTGATGATTACATTTGGGGCAAACATCAACATTGCGTTCGAGCTCAGCACGGTATAATACAGCGTTACAAGCTGTGCATTTTGTCCACAAACCTTCCGGAACGCTCTTGCGTTTCGAGCTGTCTGTTCTTATCTTGGACGGAAGTAATTTTTCAAACCAACTCATAATATTCTATGTGCTTTATCAACGTGTTACTGAACAAAGTTTAGCTAGAAATAGGATTATAGCGCAGTTTTAACTCTGTGCATCTATCCTTCGTTACAGACTATCAAGCGCCTCTCGAATTTCAGTCAAGATGGCGCAAATTGCTGGAGAAACAGCTCCAGGATTAGCTTGGTTAGCTTCTGCTTGCCGCACTAAAACACTGCCTACAACCACTGCGTCTGCAACCAAACCAACTCTTTTCGCTGAATCAGCATCTTTGATGCCAAAACCAACCCCAACTGGCAACTCAGTATGACGACGGATCGCTGCCATTTTATCCGCGACAGCGGCCGTATCTAGTGTTGCAGCGCCTGTAACACCCTTGATGGACACATAATATACAAAGCCGCTTGCTACCGAACAAAGCCTTTCTATGCGCTCATCTGTAGTGGTTGGTGCGATAAGGAATATAGGATCAAGCTGATACTTCGCAAGCTCTGTTGTAAATTCGCTGGCCTCTTCAGGGGGGAGGTCAACAATAAGGGCTGCATCGACACCTGAACTTGCCGCTTGCTTTGCAAAAGAGGCATAGCCCATTACTTCTATAGGATTTAAATATCCCATTAGTACAATTGGTGTTTCATTATCGCGTTCACGAAATTGTTTAACCATTGCAAAGACATCAAGCAAGCTGATGTTATGCTTTAATGCACGTTCACTGGCTTTCTGGATGACGGGTCCATCTGCCATTGGATCAGAAAACGGAACGCCCAATTCAATAATGTCTGCGCCAGCATTAACCATGTCATGCATTAAAGGGACAGTCACTGATGGAATTGGGTCACCTGCTGTTACATATGGAATTAACGCTTTTCGACCAGCTTCACGCAGCGATAAAAATTTTGTTTCAATACGGCTCATAATTAAAATTCAATCCCTTCAAGTCTTGCAACAGTAGGAATGTCTTTATCACCACGTCCTGATAAATTGACAATAATAATTTCATCTTTTTTCATAGTGGGTGCAAGCTTAGTAACATAGGCTAACGCATGACTAGATTCGAGTGCGGGCAAAATTCCTTCAATACGCGTTACATCATGAAAACCAGCAAGCGCTTCCTCATCATTTATTGCCACATATTCAGCGCGACCCACATCTTTTAGCCAAGCATGCTCAGGCCCTACTCCTGGATAATCCAAGCCAGCAGATACTGAATGTGTTTCAACTATTTGGCCGTTTTTATCTTCCATTAAGTAAGTACGATTACCATGCAATACGCCCGGTTGACCAGCACAAAGTGGCGCAGCATGATTGCCTGTATCAATACCATCACCAGCAGCTTCAACGCCAATAATTTTTACACTTAAATCATTTAAAAAAGGGTAAAACAAACCAATTGCGTTAGAGCCACCACCCACACACGCCACTAATGCATCCGGTAATCTACCCGCTTGTTGTTGGATCTGCTCACGTGCTTCACGACCGATAACGGCCTGAAAATCACGTACCATCGCCGGGTATGGATGCGGTCCAGCAACTGTTCCGATAATATAAAAGGTATCATCAACATTAGTTACCCAGTCCCGCATTGCCTCATTGAGTGCATCTTTTAGCGTTGCCGACCCCGACTCAACCGGTACCACCTTGGCACCTAATAACTTCATCCTGTAAACGTTTAAGGCTTGGCGTTGTATGTCTTCTGCGCCCATGTAAACAACACATTCCATACCAAAACGTGCTGCAACCGTTGCAGTTGCCACGCCATGCTGCCCCGCACCGGTTTCAGCGATAACCCGTTTTTTGCCCATATGTTTGGCAAGTAAAGCTTGACCAATCGTGTTATTTATTTTGTGTGCACCGGTGTGATTTAAATCTTCACGCTTTAAGTAGATCTGGGCACCACCTAATTTCTCCGTCCAACCTTTGGCAAAATACAATGGAGATGGTCGTCCAACATAGTGTTGTAAATCAGAATCAAACTCCGCCAAAAACGCAGGATCTTTTATTGCACTTTCATAGGCTGCAGTTAATTCTTCAATCGCAGCCATTAACGTTTCTGAAACAAAACGGCCACCATAGGGACCAAAATGCCCTCGAGCATCGGGCATATTCATAAAATCATTTATCTTTTCTTGCTGACTCATTTTATTTAACTCATTACTTAGGCGGCATCCACCGCTTTAATAAATGCGCGAATTTTTTCGGCACTTTTAATTCCTTTTGACAGTTCAACACCACTGCTGACATCGACTGCATAAGGGTTTATTTGTTTAATGGCAGCACCAACATTATCCGCCGCTAGTCCACCGGCAAGAATTATAGGTGTATCAAGACCATCTGGCACGCGTTCCCAGTCAAAAACTTCTCCTGTTCCACCCGCTTCAACGGGATTAAACGTATCAATCAATAACCCACGCGCAGTACGATACTGCATGGCAGCATCCACTAAATCTGCATCATCTTTCATGCGAATAGCTTTTATATACGGTCTCGCGAAAGCTTGGCACTCTGCAGGAGTCTCCGAGCCATGAAACTGCAGCAAATCTACGGGTATGGTTGTTAAAACATCTTCGATTTCAAAATGATCAGCATCAACGAAAAGTGCTACCACTGTCACAAATGGTGGTAAAACGTCACAAATTTCCTGTGCCTGCTCAATGGTAACCGAACGAGGTGATTTTGGGTAAAATACTAAGCCTATCGCATCAGTGCCCGCACCCGCAGCAACAACTGCATCTTCTGGGCGAGTTATGCCGCATATTTTAACCCGTGTTACCATGTTAAATACCCTCAAATCAGGGTATTTTAACGGAACAATTGCTTTTTAGATATATAAAATAGTTACTTACCGACAGCAACTTCAGTGACTATGATGCTAAGGTAATGTAAGAATTACAACAATAACTCGAAAAAACTAGGTATGCAGGGTTTTCTTAAAACTAATCTAATCACTGGGCTGAAAACGCTACCAGATCAAAAAATCATGCTTTCAATTATGATTTTTTGCCTATTTGCAGCACTTGCGCTGTCGATCGGATTCGCCAGTAAAATATTAGAATTTAAATTACTTGATACAAATTTAATTTATATTTTGCCCTTCGTATTGTTTGTTTTCCCATCTATGTTTGAGGAAATTTTGTTTCGTGGGCTACTCATACCAAATGACACTTATTTGACAAGAACAAGCGTTGTATTTAAGCGAAGTGTAATCAGCGCAACACTATTTACGCTTTGGCACCCGCTTAACGCACTTACCATTAACGTTGGCGCTCAACATTTTTTTCTAGACCCATGGTTCTTATTAATAGTTTTTATATTAGGCATGTCATGCAGTCTCGGCTATATTTTCTCTCGTTCACTATGGGTGCCTATTATTATGCATTGGTTCACTGTACTCGTATGGGTATTATTTCTTGGTGGACGCAATTTAGTTCTGCAAACATAATTCGGTAATACAGACTTTTTTAAAAAAATAAACCCGCTTATAAAACTACCGACGCGGAAAGTGTACGTTAATTATTTCACTGCCTAAGAATCGGAGACTTCATAAGCCACCCTAAGCTCACTCACCGTTTCATCAATATGTACTTGTAAGCCACGATGATAAAAACGTGCCTCTTCTATTAAATTATTTCTCAACGCCTCTTGAACTTGTGCAACTGCTTGGTTCAGATTTTCTAATTCAAAATAACAGACCAACCCATAAAGCTTATGAACTGTCTGCTTAGCTTTCTCACTATCTTCAGATGAAAGTTGTTGCTTTAATTCATCAGAGTGCACCAACAAATTATCGATCAACGTCTCAACTAAATCTTTTGGCAGTTTGTCAGATAAGGTTGTCCCAGTGGAGCCAGTAGCTTTATTCTCTATATGCGCTATTGATGATTCACAATTCTCCACTATCGTGTTAATCAAACGTTTTTCATCAATTGGCTTGAAAACACAATCAGTAAATCCTTTTCGTATTAATTCATTATTGTCATTTGAAAAAACATCAGCGGTAATAGCAATAATTGGCAACTTTGCAGCTACTTGTTCCATATTTCGAATTATCGAAACTGCCTCAGCCCCCCCTAAATCGGGCATATGTAAATCCATAAACACAATATCATACTGGGTTTGCAAACAAGCATTAATCGCATCTTTACCATTAATGACACAATCAGCTTTTAAACCGTAACCTTCAAGCAAATCATTAATATAAAGCCGGTTAAATTGATTGTCTTCAGCAACCAATATTTTAATACCTCGATAATTTTTCAACAAATATTCATCTTTATTGTCAATTGTACTTAAAGCAGCTACTGTCTTCACTTCAAAACAAGCAGCCACTTCCAACATCAACGAATTTGCGCGCAAGGGTTTCATTAAAACATGTGTTTTTGTGTCAACAGTTTCAATAAATTCATCACTACCTTCATTGCTGCCAAGCAAAATCAGCAGGTAACCATCAAACACATTACGAACAGGTTGAATGTACTCATGATTAATAATATTTAGGTTTGTTGTTGCAGGAATAGATAAAACCACCATTGATGATTTACTGGAAGTAATATTTGATAGCCTATCTAGCAATGCATGAATTCCGCTATAAGTATTTGTTGTTACGTTCATGTGTAACAAATTATTTCTGAGTGCACGCCGTGAATATTGATGAGGATCAAATAAAAGAACAGCTGATGATTCTGGCAAATCGAAAACATTGGGTAAATAGTCATTCACAACTTTAACGGGGAGTGAAACATTGAAGGTTGTGCCTTTCCCTAATTCTGATTCAAATGAAACTAGGCCAGCCATCATTTCTATTAGCTGCTTAGATATAATTAAGCCTAAGCCTGTACCGCCTCGTTTACGGGTTGCCTTGGAGTCTTCTTGATAAAAAGGTTTAAATAATTTTTTCTGAGCATTCTTGCTAATCCCGATACCTGTATCGATTACAGACAACAGCATGGTCTTATTATTATTCTCCTGCCCCATTCTCGCGTAGAGGACAATGGAACCCTTATCAGTGAATTTTACAGCATTGTTAAGCAGGTTCGTCAGCACTTGGGTCAACCTTAATGGATCGGCAATGATGGTGTCTGGAAATTTAGGATCTATAAATAAAACCAAATCAATTTTTTTATCTTGTGCAGCAGGGCTTACCATAGATACAGTATCTTCGAGGTATTCACGTACACTAAATTCTGAAGGTTTTATTTCAATGTTGCCGGAATCAAGCTTAGAGAACACTAAAATGTCATCAATGACAGTTAACAATTGTGTGACCGCACGGCTGATAGTTCGAGTATATTCTATTTGTTTATCGTCAGTAGCGTGCTTGGCTAATTGTCGGCTAAAACCTATTACAGCATTTAGGGGTGTTCGTATCTCGTGACTCATGTTTGCTAAAAACTCAGACTTTGCATCCTTAGCTTGCATTGCGTCACGACGCGCATTAACCAGCTCGACATTTTTCTTTTGCAACGTATCAACAACATGTTGTACTTCACAGACGGCTTCTTCAACTCGCTGTTCCAACTTAGCATGAGACGCTTCCATCTCGCCTGCCATGATATTAATGCCAGCTTGTAACCTACCAATTTCACCACCTTCATTAACATCCAGCCGTTCTGATAATTTACCGCTTGTCATTCTAGATACAAAACTCATCATATTCTTAATCGGCGTGATCACTGAATTACCAATCGACAAAGCCAAAACCAAACTAACAAGAACACCTACTGCAATAATTATTAATGTATTTTCAATTACTGTTTTTTCTCTAGCAACATATGAATCCGAAGATAACGCAATTTTCACCCAACCAACTATTTCCCTTTCGCTTTTCTCTAGCTCGCCTTCCAATAACTCATTAAGTTCATCTTGGCGAATTCCCGTCAGGTAAATAGGCGCACGAAAGGTAACTCTATTTTTATCAGCAACAGAAGATTCTATTTTTGATACATCAATATTATTGCCATTCTCATACACCACATTGCCAGTATTGTTAAATACTCCCATGTACACAATGTCTTTCTTTTTTGTAATATTGTTAACAATATTACCAATCACTTTCTCATTATCAGTAACCACGCCAAATTCAAATGCTGGGGCAATATTATTAACTAGGTACCAGCCTCTCTCATTAAATTCATTTTTAATTTCTTCAGTTCGCTCATTAATTGTATATAAGCCCAGCAATGTGGCGACAATTAGAATTGGTGTTACTGCCAAAAAAACAACCCTAAAACGAATCCCCCATGAAGATAGTCTCAAATCAATCATGGCCCAACCTCAGCAGCTTGTATCTTGGCGCTGATAACGTCCGTATCATCAATCGACAGGTTTAATTTAGTTGCTATCTTGCGATTTATCTCGACAGTAAATCGTTGCGGATATTTATCCCAGACAACCGTATTGTTGTTATTTATATTTTCAAGCAGCCAGCTAGCAGCATTCCGCCCTGCATCCAAAGGGCTTGTATACACGGCCGCAATCGCACCTGCTTCAACATATGATTTTGAATACGCAATGACCGGTTTGCGGTAAACATTCGCCATATACAATAACCACTTGGCTATTTTTCGATTTAATACCTTACGGTCATACAGGGCAATATAGGCGTCTGACCCTTTTATAAGAGATTCTATAACATCGAGTGATGATTCATTCGAGTCTTCGAATTGGCTATTTAGTTGTAACGATAAAGCACTTGCTGCATTAACATAATCACTTTTCTCTGACACTGATGTTGGACCAAACAACATTCCAAGTTTGTTTTTTTTCTCGCTATTAATAAGTTTTGCTAACATCAAAATTCTATAAGCAGGTTGGTCTAAATATATTACAGAAGTTTTATTTTGAATACTGTCTGTTTTAGGTACTGACTGGTAACTTCTTCTAGATACAAGAATATTAAGTGAAGGAATAGATACGTCAGAGATTGATAAATATTTGAGTGCCTTAGTTCCAACTGCAATTATGTAATCTTGGTCATCAGTGAAGTTACTAACTGGGTGATTTACAAACTCACTAACTGAAGTAATTGTGTATTTTAACTCCACAACTTTATTGAGTCGTTCTTTAAT
>Ga0316207_10002118_pt1 | contig 21512 bp, 16 predicted proteins | sample 6weekpyrite_MG_FD_204943 | JGI IMG/M metagenome (GOLD analysis project Ga0316207, IMG submission 204943) | Microbial mat bacterial communities from mineral coupon in-situ incubated in ocean water Damariscotta River, Maine, United States -... | ecosystem: Environmental > Aquatic > Marine >...
CAATGGAACCACTGCCACAGGCAAGAACCAGACACACATCCAGAGCAGTAATACCTGTGATGACTGCCACAGCACGAGTGCGTGGATACCAGCGCGTTTTGACCATTCGAATATCACGGGTAGTTGCTCAACCTGCCACAATGGAACCACTGCCACAGGCAAGAACCAGACACACATCCAGAGCAGTAATACCTGTGATGACTGCCACAGCACGAATGCCTGGATCCCGGCACGCTTTGATCATTCGAATGTCACAGGAAGCTGCTCAACCTGCCACAATGGGACCACTGCCACAGGCAAGAACCAGACGCACATCCAGAGCAGTAATACCTGTGATGACTGCCATACCACGAATGCCTGGATCCCGGCACGCTTTGATCATTCGAATGTCACAGGAAGCTGCTCAACCTGCCACAATGGGACCACCGCCACGGGCAAGAACCAGACACACATCCAGAGCAATAATACCTGTGATGACTGCCATACCACAAATGCCTGGATCCCGGCACGCTTTGATCATGGATCAATTACAGGAACCTGTGCCAGCTGCCACAATGGGACCACCGCCACGGGCAAGAACCAGACACACATCCAGAGCAATAATACCTGTGATGACTGCCATACCACGAATGCCTGGATCCCGGCACGCTTTGATCATGCAAACATCGCCAGCCCATGCTCTACTTGTCATAATGGATCCACAGCCACAGGCAAGGATATCAATCATATACAAAGTAGCAATACCTGCGACGACTGCCATACCACGAATGCCTGGATCCCGGCGCGCTTTGATCACATCGGTGTCAGCGGCTCCTGCTCGACATGCCACAATGGCACTAAAGCCACCGGCAAAGCACAAAATCATTTTGTGACTACAAGGCAATGTGATGACTGCCATCGTACAACTGCCTGGATACCTCAAACCTTTTCACATTCGACCATGAATTACCCAGGTGACCATGGTGTGTTTCTAACCTGCATCAGTTGCCACACGGGTAACAGTGATATCGTCAACTGGACATATCCGAATCTGAAACCAAATTGCGGCGGCTGTCATCAGGATGATTACAAAAAGACGGCGCATAAGAAGCATGAAAATCCTGACACGTTTTATGACATTACCGATTTCCAGGGTGACTGTACAACCAGTTGCCATATCTATGAGACCAGCGCGTTGATAGTCATTAAAAAACGTCTTAATAGCAGGCACACAGTTAATCAGTTGCAATGGTAGCCAGAAGTTAAAAAACTATGCTAATACCCTGCGCCCCAAAGCCTGCTTATATTCCACTACCGTGCCTGCTATTGTTGTGCCTGTTTTTCACCATGAATGTGCAAGGACAAACGCTGATAGATCGCATCGATAGCGAGCAGCACAATCAGATTGAAATAGTACAGATTTTTTTCAACACCCCTGTTCAGTATTTGTACCATACGCCAAAAGAAAAAATGAACCACGCCCTGATCGGGCTCCATTCAGGTGCTGTATATAAAAACACCAGGATAGATCAGCCCAACATTCCTGTTGGGAACTCGCTATATATTACTGATTTTGAATTATTCAGCGAGCCGGGCTTTAATCCACATCTTTACATACAGTTCAACACAAAAGTCAATCTGGAAGTGCAACCAGGAAAACACCTGCGAAGCTTGATTCTAAACATTAACAAACATAATAGTTTCGAGGCAAAATGAACTACCTGATAATCAACCTGGCAAATAAAACAAGGCAATTCGTTTACGCCATCTGTTTAAGCCTGTTCGGATTCGTGAGTCATGCAGCAACTAACCCGCTAATAGATAATGTTGACCTCGAGGACGACCAGGGGTTCTTGCACATTCATATCAACTTTGTCATGCCTGTAGCACTGATCAACCATTACCCCCCGAACAAAGGAAAACAGCTAGACTTGAGCATACGACCCATTCCATATACTACCGATGACAAGACTGCCATCACTCAAGCACAGCGCCTGGGATTTAAATCAAAAAAGATCAACACGCTACAATTGATACGCTATGAACCTGCTAACCCGTCTGGCAGAATTGTGTCTGTGGTTTTCAATCAAGCGACATCCTATGAAATCATGAACCAGAACAGACCTGATCAGATCACTATCAGGGTTATAAAAAAACCACGAAAGCCAGATTTGCCTGAAATTGAACCTGGCCCGAGTACAAAAGATTCACCATTAGAAGACAGCAATGCTTTTATCTACTGTATCAATCTTTTATCAACTAAAAAAACAATAATTCTGCCTGACTCCAGCAGCCACCCTGAGCTTACCCCCTTTTTCGTTTACAAGACCAGGCTCGACGCTAAAAGCACCAACTGGCATCGCTTGAGGCTCGGCTTCTTCAAGACACTTCCGGACGCCAGACAGGTTTTGAAACGTGTCAAATCTAACTTCCCCAACGCATGGATAGATCGTGCGACAGGCAGTGAACGAAAGTATATCTCGCCATGGCTTGCAACCCTGGCAGCCAGTAAAAATAACATCGCCTTTCGACAGGAAACTGACAGCAACAACGCAATCAATAGCAATCAATTTACTACAAAAACGCAACAGATGTTTGCATCAGCAAAAAAATCGATTATTGATGGCCATTATCGTACAGCAATTCGAGTACTCACTAAACTTCTAAGATTGCCTGACAATGAGTCTACTGAGGCTGCACATGAATTACTTGGTGTTGCGCGCGAAAAAAACCGTCAAATTGCCCATGCAATAGCTGAATACCGTATTTACCTGAAAAAATACCCGAAAGGAGAATTTTCATACCGCGTCAAACAAAGGCTCGACGGATTAACCAGTGCGCGACGTAAAACAGACAAACGCTTACGCCGTCTGAAACCAAAATACAAGGAAACCCCTCTACAGGTTTATGGCAGTGTTTTTCAGTTTTATCGCCGTGACGTGGATACCACTGATCCATCCAATAACATCACAACTAATTCTTCATTAGCTACAGATGTCTCTGTCAGCACACGAAAACGCACCAAAAAACATGATTTGCGCAGCCAGTTTACCGCCAGTTATCAGTATGACCTGGAGAACTCAAACCAAAGCCAGTTTCGAATCAGCTCGATGTACTTCGATGCATCTGATCGAAAGCGGATCTGGCACACACGTATAGGCAGGCAATCGAAAAGCACGGGGGGCGTACTTGGACGATTCGATGGCATAACAGCAGGTTACCGCATAAGCCCCAAGTGGAAAATAAATGCCGTTAGCGGGTTCCCGGTCTCCATTTCCACGTCCAACCAATTAAACACTGACAAGCGCTTTTTCGGTACCAGTCTCGATATCGGTACCTTTGACAAGTACTGGAATGGCTCGATTTTTCTTATTAAACAATCAGCCTATAATCTGGATGACCGCACAGCAGCCGGCCTGGAGCTACGATACCTCAACCCGAAACTAACCGTATTTGGATTGCTTGATGTCGACATTGACTACAAGAATGTCAACATTGCACAACTGATCAGTAATATCAGGTTTGCCAACGCCACCACACTGAATCTTGTGGCTGATTACAGAAACAGCCCCATACTCACAACAAGTAATGCACTACAAGGCCAAACGGTATCCAGCCTCGATGCCCTGCTACAAACCTATACTGAAGAACAGATTCGCCAGCTTGCTGAAGACAGGACCGCGATTTTCCGCTCCATTAGTGCCACTCTCTCAAAGCCAATCAAAAAAGACCTGTTGCTTAGCCTGGAATTCTCTGCCTCCCACTTGACCAACACGCCTGCCTCAGGTGGTGTTGATGCCTCCCCGGGCAGCGGCATAGAATACTTCTATGGCACACAATTAATTGCCAACAACGTATTCAAAAAAGGCGATACCAGCCTGTTTGGCCTGCGTTATGCAGATACAAATGCTTCACAAACCACAACACTTTCAATCAATAGCCGTTACCCCTATAACAAAAAATGGAGATTAAACCCCCGTATGCGGGTCGATATCCAGGAAAGGCAATCGAATGCAAGCATCACAAAATACCGACCTTCGCTACGCATCGATTGGCGAAAAAAACGCAACCTCAAATTCGAGATGGAAGCAGGTTATGAGTATTCAGATATATCCGATTCGGTCGGTGACAGGGAAGAATCAAGCTTTTTTATTAATCTGGGTTATATAGCTGACTTTTAAAATAAAATATGCGCCTGTATTTGGTATGCACTACGCCGGGTCGATGGTTATCTGACTGATCTCGCTAGGTGCAAGAAAACGTAGTGGTGGCCCCCAGTAACCTGTGCCGCGACTGACGAAAATGTGCCTGTCTTCAGCATGCCTGTGCAAGCCCGCAAGATAGGGCTGTGCTGCCATGACTAGCAAACCAAACGGGAATATTTGCCCGCCATGAGTATGCCCGCTTAACATCAGGTCACACCTGTAAGCATCCAGCTCTGTTATCATCTTCGGCTGATGCGCCAGTACGATACATGATTTATTTACATCGAGGCCATCATAGGCCTGTTCTGCATCCGGAGGATACAGGCCTGCACGGGCACCTATTACATCGTTCAAACCAACGAGGTTAAAGGTTTTCTCACCCTTGCCTATCTCGACATGCTCATTCAATAACGGTGTAATATCCAGCTGTCTCAAATAGCTGATCGCTTCGCCCGGGCCGTGAAAATATTCATGATTCCCCAGTATAAAATAGGTCGGCGCTTTGATCTGCTTTAACGGGTAGAGGTCATACTCTATCTGGCTAACAGGCAGATCTACCAGATCGCCTGTAATCACAACCAGATCGGGTTCCAGCCGGTTGGTTGTCTCTACCAGTCTCTCGATAAAATCACGACTGATAGATCGACCCACATGAACATCACTCAATTGCACGATTTTAAACGACTTAAACGGAAAATCCTTGAGGCTGATGCGCACCCTGTTCAAGCCGGGAAAGCGAACGCCCTGACTAAAGCCACGCAGTAGATAACTTATTGCCGCAACCAGCATGGTTACATCAAATAGTATTTTTAGCGTTTGTCTGCGCGACTGATCAAACGGCACCTTTTTCGACGCCGTGATTGACAGATCATAGATTATAGCAATAACAAACAACATAAAAGTCATACCCACGAAACTGCTGGTCAATATATACAACTTGGTTGAGTCGGGAATAATATCTGTCGCTATATCAAGAACAAAAAACAGGTCGCCAGCCATCAGCAGGACAGGCACAACCAAAAGATAATGCGATTTCGCATGCGAGATCCTTTTCAGAAACCGTTTCCATACGTAGATATTCATCAGCGCCATTACAAGCAGAAACACAGAAAAGAAAATAAGTTGCCTCATAACAGAACCTGCCGTACCAAACTTGCAATCACATTTTGAGAATCATGCTATGCAATCTGTTGTTTAAGTTTAATATAATATTAAGTATCAGATCATATCTGAGTTAGTATATTTTGTAATCAATAAATCCCGAACCAGCTCTTGCCGTTATTTCCCTGCAGATAATCAACGACTTTAGTATATCCTGCCTGCCTTGCCAGTTCTTCTGCGGTCCGTCTGTCGTTATTGCGTATCGCCTTGTCTGCCCCCTGCTCCAGTAATAGCTTGATAATATCAATATCGCCTCGAACGGCAGCGTACATCAGTGCAGTATAACCAAAGCGGTTGCGCCGATTTATCTCTGGTGACTTTTCAAGCAAAATCCTGACAAGCTCTTTTTTCCCTGATTTTGATGCCATCATAAGAGCGCTATTTCCTGACCTTGTTGTTTTATTTATATCAACCTGCTCTGTTATCAGGAATCTCGCCGCCTTTACATTCCCTCGTGCAGACAGTTCAGTTAACAAGGTCACACCATCCAGGTTATAGGCATTCAGATCATGCGTTTTTTCCAGCAGTATTGCTGCCGTTTTTACATGGCCAGCGAGCAAGGCATGCCATACAGCAGATTGATTTCTATTGTCCAATAATTGCGTATCTGCACTATTCTCTAGCAACACCCTGACTACTTCTGAATGACCCTGAGAAGATGCAACGTGCAATGCATTTAGTCCATCCTTCCTCTTTAAATTGAACAGCTCATGATCGTGACGACTGACTAATCTGGTTATGTCTGCATGATTGTTTCGTACTGCGAGAATCAATACCGTTTGCCCTAGAATATCACGGTGCGAGATGTCCGCTTTGTTAGCAAGCAGGTATGAAACTACAGCATAATGACCTTCTCGCGCCGCCAGTAACAAGGCTGTCATTCTGTCCTTTGCAATAGTATTGATGGAAGCACCTTCAGCTATCAGGGTTTTCAACATTGACAAATTCCCTTTCCATGCCGCACGCATCAGTGCCGTATAACCTTGCTTGTCTTGCGTATTTATTTCTGATTTGTCTGCAATCAGACTTGTAAACAGATTTTTGTCATTCGTCCACACGGCGACCATCAAGGCAGTCCAGCCTCGATAAGGACCCTGCTCAATTAATGCCTTTCGCTGCCTGGCATATTGCTCATTACTGACAGTCTGTTTTCCCTTGACTGTTTTTTGTGATCGTCTGGCTCCGTGTTTTTCAAGCAGCTCAACCATGCTTCTGTTACCCGAATCCATGGCGATATCAAGTGCCGTTTCACCCGCACGACTGCGGTAATGATGACCTGCACCTTTCGATAGCAACAAGGTTACTATATCTACCCTATTCTTTCTTACCGCAAGCATTAGCGCTGTATTATTATTTTTATCTCGCTTATTGATAACCGCCCGCTTCGAAATCAGCGTTCGGATTATCTGTTTGTTATCACCAAGAGCTGCGACATGCAAAGCAGTGCGTCCTTCTTTGTTTTGAGCAAGCGTATTCGCGCCCGCTAATAACAGCCTTTTTACTATCCTGCCATCACCCGTCTGCACGGCCAGCATGAGTGCTGTCATGCCACGTTGATCATAAACATTAACGTTTACGCCTTGCCCGATCAACAAGTCAAGCTTACCTGCTTTACGCCCCTTGATCGCCCTGAAGAATTGACTTTTATTTGTTGCTCCTGACAATTTACCCGGCTTGTCGGCCTGTTTTTCAATGCGTGCCAGTGCTAACCTGGCCCGCCGATAATTTTTATCCGCGGCTCTTTTATACCAGCTTCTTGCTTTCTCTAGATCGGAGTCGACACCCAGGCCGTTTTGACACATCACGCCCATTTGATAGAGTGATTTTACATGACCTTGTGCTGAGGCCTTGCGCAACCAGTGCACCGATTTTTTATAGTCCTGCGATACGCCTGTACCATTACGGTACAATGTGGCCAGTTTGTATTGCGCTTCCGCATTACCCTGATCCGCCAGGGTCTGACTTAACCGGTATGCCTTTGCAAAATCCTTCAGGCGAATAGCCTGGTTTATATCCTCTACCGACTGCGCAAACAATTGCCCCGCTATCAGCAGTAGAGATAAGCCGACTATCCAGCTGAGCTGTCTATTCCGTACCATATTTGGTTTCAACTTCTATTCCCATTTCTTTCAACATCGGTGTCGGCAATATTCCTCCGGCACTGATAATAACAGCATCATTTTCTATCTCTATCCGTTCTCCCTGCTTGTCAATAAATACATGTTCCTGCCTGATCTCCTTCACATTGGATTTTAGAATCAACCTGACTCGACCTTCTTTTTCAGCCTGCTCTATTTTCTTGCGATTCTTTTCCTTGGCTCGTGAAAATGTCTCACTGCGGTAAGACACCGTTACATGAGTTTTTTCTTGCTCTGCAATACTGATAGCCGCTTCCAGCGCACTGTCTCCCCCTCCAACCACCAGCACCTTGTTGCCAATATACTGTTCTGGATCAATCAGGCGATACACCACCTTGGACAGGTCCTCACCTGGCACACCCAACTTCCTTGGTGTACCCCTCCTGCCAATTGTCAGCAAAACCGATCCGGCCGTGTACTGACCCTTATCAGTCTTGATCAGAAATTCATTCCCTTGCGATGTTATGGAATTCATATTTTCTGAATAATTGATACGGATCCCGGTCTTTTTCTCAACATCTTGCCAAAGCTCCAGTAATGCCTCTTTGGTTGTTTCCCTGACCTTGATTTTCCCCACCATGGGCAGTTTCATTGGCTGGGTCATGACGATCTTGCCTCGTGGAAAATTAAATACCGTTCCACCCAGACTATCCTGTTCCAGGGTCAGGTACTTCAGACCTTTTTGTTGTGCCAGCAATGTTGCAGAAAAACCGGCAGGTCCGGCGCCGACAATCACCACATCATACTCTGTGTTACCTGCTTGCCGTTTTGCAATATGTTCCATCGCCTGCCGCCCCTGTTCCACTGCATTACGTATCAGGCCCATACCTCCTAACTCACCGGCAATATAGATACCCGGGACATTGGTTTGAAAATCTGCACCAACCTGGGGTATATCCACTCCCCGTTTTTCCGAACCAAACACCAGTGTTATTGCGTCAACAGGACACGCTGTTTTACATGCGCCATGGCCGATGCAATGAGTAGGATTAACAAGTTGCGACTTGCCATTGATGAGACCCAGGACATCGCCTTCCGGACAAGCCGTTACACAGGAGGCACAGCTAATGCATTTGTGACTGGCGATTACAGGATGAAGTGATGCCGGCTCCACCAGACCATCTGCAAGTGCCTGGTCTCTTACAGCTTTTACTTTTTGTTGTTTTCGGGAGCGCAGGTAAACAAATATCCCTATAAGCAGAACAGGTATTAAATAGAACAACCACTCTATCGTTTCAGCATTCATTTATTCACATACTGCTCCCAAGGTTAAACACTAACGCCCTGCATTTAAATTACATAATAAGCTGGCCGAATACCAATGCCGACTTCTCAGATTAATCATCTGCCGATCACCCCACAAGCAATCGCTTATTTCGAACATTGCCAATCCTCAAAAGATAATTATATCTATTTGATTATCTTGATAATATCTAATAAGCACTCGCCCATAACCGATTTATTGTCATTTCACCTTGATCTTTTACATGTTATCCTTTGGTCTGGTTATTCCTTATTATATATACCCATCTATGGATTTGGCAGACACGGCAACACTTTCACTACAAGCAAATCAACTCTCTTGCATCCGTAATGACATTGAACTCTTCAGCGATTTAAGTTTCGAAGTACAGTCTGGTCATGTATTACAGATTGAAGGAGCCAATGGTTGTGGCAAAACCAGCCTGTTACGCATTCTATGCGGTCTGATGCTGCCATCTGAGGGACAGGTAACCTGGAATGGCAGTGATATCCAGAAAGAACGTATTACCTATAACAGCAATCTTGCCTACATTGGCCACTATAATGGCATCAAGGGAGATTTAAGCTGCGAGGAGAACCTGCGTTTTTTCCAGTCCCTTGGCAATACCCGGGAAGACATTCAGATAGATGATATTCTGCAACAGGTTGGACTACTGGAAAAAGATGAAAGCCATGCTCGTAAATTATCTGCAGGACAACGCAGAAGACTCGCCCTGGCCCGCTTATTGATGAGCAATGCAGCGCTGTGGATTCTCGATGAACCCTTTACCGCCCTTGATCCGGAGGGTCGTCAGCTAATAGAGGGATATTTTGACCAACACTGCAGTCAAGGTGGCATGATTATTTTTACGACGCATCATCCTGTTGCATTGCAACACACTCAAATTCAGTTCCTGCGGATCGGCCATGAAAAATAGCAGCCTCAATGCATTCAGGGCGATGATGTACCGCGACTTCACCCTCGCCATGCGTAACCATAGCGAATGGGCCAACCCGCTATTTTTTTTCATCATCGCCTGTAGCCTGTTTCCGCTGGGCATCGGACCTGAATCCAACACCCTGGAACGTATTGCACCTGGCATCATATGGGTAACCGCCCTACTGGCCTCGATGATGTCACTCGAAAGCATCTTCCGCTCTGACTTTGAAGATGGTTACCTTGAACAGCTGGTACTCAGTCCTTATCCCTTTACCCTGCTGGTCTATGCAAAAATACTCGTGCACTGGGTGATAACAGGCATCCCGCTTATCCTGTTGTCGCCATTACTCGGGGCTGCGTTACATCTACCCACTGACGGTATTGGCCTGCTAATGCTTAGCCTGTTACTGGGGACACCTGTACTCAGCCTGATCGGTTCAATCGGTGTGGCGCTGACGGTAGGTCTGAAACGCGGCGGCATGTTATTATCACTACTGGTATTACCCTTGTATATACCAGTGCTTATATTCGGCGCCGGCGCGGTCGATGTCGGCCTGGGTGGACTGGATGTCAGCGGTCATTTTCTTCTGATGGGCTCCATCCTTATCCTGGCATTTACCCTGGCACCACTGGCAACAGCTGCAGCAATACGAGTGAGCATCTAATGTGGAAATTTATTTTACAACTGACTTCTTTTAGAAATTTTTATCGTTTCTCAGGCCGCTTGTTACCCTGGCTGGGAGGCATCACTCTGGTACTTTTTGCAATCGGTTTATACTGGAGCCTGGTAGTGGCACCCATCGACTACCAGCAAAAAGACAGCTACCGGATTATTTACATCCACGTGCCGGCCGCCTGGATGTCCATGTTTGTCTACATCGTCATGGCCGTTTCGGGCGCCATACACCTTATCTGGAAAACCAAGCTGTCCGTAGTTATTGCCAATGCCTGCGCTCCCATTGGAGCGACTTTTACCTTTCTTGCCCTGGTCACCGGCGCTATCTGGGGACAACCAACCTGGGGTACCTGGTGGGTCTGGGATGCCCGACTGACTTCCGAACTGATCCTGTTGTTCCTGTATATTGGTTACATGTCGCTCTACTCCGCAATTGAAGACCGGGCAACTGCTGCACGCGCTGCCGCCATACTCGCTATTGTAGGCGTAGTTAACATTCCCATCATTCATTACTCGGTAGACTGGTGGTTCACGCTTCACCAGAGTGCGTCCATCAGTGTCAGCAAGGGATCGTCTTTACACCCCAGCATGTACTGGCCTCTAATGATCATGGCAACGGCCTATAAGTTTTATTTTGTGACAGTGCTGTTACAACGCACACGCAACGAGATCCTTGAGCGTGACCAGAATGCAAACTGGGTACAGGAAATGGAGAAGCAATTATGAGCCTGAGTGATTTTTTCAATATGGGTGGCTATGCCTTTCATGTCTGGACGTCCTATGGCCTAAGCTTCGTATTGATGCTGCTTCTGGTATTACTGCCCATAAAACGAAAAAAACAGTTATTACGTAGTATCCGCAAAGCGATACTCAGGAGATCACAAACATGACACCAAAACGCAAACGCCGACTGATGATGGTTCTACTGATCCTGATTGGCGTCGGGACTGCTGTCGCACTGGCATTAACTGCTTTTAACAAGAACATCATGTTCTTTTACTCGCCGAGCCAGGTGATTGCAGGTGAAGCACCGCAAAACCGCTCATTCCGCATCGGTGGCATGGTCAAGGAAAACAGTCTGAATCGTGACCCGGATGGCATCACCGTCCGGTTTGCCGTACATGACAATGCCCGCGATGTCACCATTGCCTATACAGGCATACTGCCCGACCTGTTTCGCGAAGGCCAGGGTATCGTCGCCCAGGGAAAACTCGGAGCTGACGGCGTTTTTGTTGCCAGCGAAGTGCTGGCCAAGCACGATGAAAATTACATGCCCCCTGAGGTTGCCGCCGCAATGAAACCCAAAGGCATAGACAAAACATCACAAGGTAAATAAACCATGATCCCTGAACTCGGTCACTTCGCACTGATACTTGCACTATGCCTGGCCATAGCACAGGCTGTTTTCCCGTTGGCGGGTTCACAGCTGAACAAACCCCGCTGGATGGCGGTTGCCAAACCCGCTGCGCAAGGACAGTTTATTTTTTTGCTGATCGCTTTTGCCTGTCTCACTGCCGCCTTCATTAATAATGACTTCTCGGTATTGTATGTCGCCAAAAATTCCAATTCATTATTACCGATACAATATCGCATCTCGGCGGTCTGGGGTTCACATGAAGGCTCACTTTTATTATGGGGGCTGATTCTGGGTCTCTGGACATTGGCTGTGACGCTGTTCAGCCGACATCTGCCACAAATCATGGTATCGCGTGTTCTTGGAATTATGGGGCTGATCAGCATCGGCTTCCTGTTATTCATGCTATTTACATCCAACCCGTTTGACCGCTTGTTGCCAGCTGCGTCCGAAGGACGCGACCTTAACCCGTTATTACAGGACTTTGGCCTGATTATTCACCCGCCCATGTTGTACATGGGTTATGTCGGATTTTCTGTTGCCTTTGCCTTCGCCATTGCCGCCCTGCTTGGCGGCCAACTGGACAGTGCATGGGCACGCTGGTCACGTCCATGGACAACCATGGCCTGGTGTTTCCTGACCATCGGTATCGCACTGGGAAGCTGGTGGGCCTATTACGAACTGGGCTGGGGAGGCTGGTGGTTCTGGGACCCGGTGGAAAATGCCTCGTTCATGCCCTGGCTGGTTGGTACCGCACTGATCCATTCGCTTGCCGTTACCGAAAAACGCGGCAGCTTCAAAAGCTGGACAGTTATGCTGGCCATACTGGCCTTCTCACTGAGCCTGCTAGGCACCTTCCTGGTTCGTTCAGGTGTGGTGACATCGGTGCATGCATTTGCATCAGACCCAACACGCGGTGTGTTTATTCTGGCCTTTCTTGCGGTCGTCATTGGCGGTTCATTGCTGCTCTATGCCTTCAAGTCCAGCAACATTAAGAGTGCAGGACGATTCAGTCTGCTATCACGCGAAACCCTACTGCTGGCTAACAACGTCATTCTGATCGTTGTCTGCGCAACTGTCTTGCTCGGCACACTCTATCCACTCGTACTCGATGCTATGGGTGCCGGAAAAATCTCGGTTGGCACACCCTACTTTAATTACATGTTCACACTGTTTATGTTACCGCTGGTGTTCCTGCTGGCCATCGGTCCGTTAACCCGCTGGAAAAAGCACGCCTTTATCAACCTGGTAAACAGCCTGAAAATTCTTTTCATTGTGTCTTTACTCACAGGAATCGCAAGTTATTACCTACTGGGCAATATCAGCTGGCCCGTCGCCATGATTATTGCCCTGTTTACCTGGATGGTTGGCAGCACATTCATGAATCTGTACAAACGTGTCGCAAACAAACCGCAAAAAATTTCGGCCCTGTCCGATGTACCACTCAGCTTTTATGGCATGCTGGTCGCGCATATCGGTGTTGCCGTATTTATGCTGGGCGCTACCTTTACCAGCCACTATAGCGAAGAAAAGGATATACGCATGAAGCCGGGCGACACGCTTGACATGGCCGGCTACCAGTTTCAGTTTAAAGGCGTCAGCCAGGTTCGCGGACCGAACTACCAGGCGCAGGAAGGTACCATCTTTGTCAAACAGGACAATGAAACACTCACCACCCTGAGGCCGCAAAAACGCCTTTACCTGGTGCAACGTAGCCCTATGACCGAGGCGGCAATAGACCCCAGCCTGATGCGCGACCTGTTTATCGCCCTTGGTGAACCGTTGGGTAACGGAGAATGGAGTGTACGCATACAGTACAAACCACTCATTCGCTGGATCTGGTTGGGTACTATTTTTATGGCACTGGGTGGCCTGCTGGCTCTAAGTGACCGTCGCTACCGAACTAAACAAAAAAATGTAGCAGCCAGCTGACCATGAAGTTACGTGCCCTGATTCCACTGATCATTTTTCTTGCGCTGGTTATTTTACTGGCATTCGGACTGACCAATGACCCGAAAAAAATACCATCACCCCTGATCAACAAGGCGGCCCCCGATTTCAGCTTGCCAACTGTGTTAAACCCTGAACAAATAGTCAGTCGTAGCGACATGCTTGGCAAAGTCACACTGTTTAATGTCTGGGCATCTTGGTGTGCGGCCTGCCGTGACGAGCATCCCTTGCTTGTCGAATTTGCCAAACAAAACAATACTGCAATTTATGGACTGAACTATAAGGACCAACGCGGCGATGCCATTCGCTGGCTACAGGCCTTTGGTAATCCCTACGTGTCCAGCGCGTATGATGTATCGGGTAATGTCGGCATCGACTGGGGTGTTTACGGTGTTCCTGAAACTTTTCTGGTTGATAAGAAAGGTATCATACGCTACAAACAGATAGGCCCTGTCACCAGGCAGATAATCAGGGATGAAATTCTGCCGTTGATTCATAAACTGGAAAATGAGCAATGAAAAAGATCAGCAAAGTCATTCAGGTCATACTGCTATCCATGATTGCCTATGGCAGCCCTGCCTCAGTAAACATCTACGAATTTGAAGACCCGGTCAAGAAGGAGCGATTTTATCAACTGATTGATGAATTGCGTTGTACCGTCTGCCAAAACCAGACCATTGCTGAATCCAACGCTGGACTGGCAAAAGATTTACGTAACAGGGTTTACACCATGATACAGGAAGGCAAGACTGACAAGGAAATAAAAACATTTATGGTCGAACGGTTTACCGATTTTGTCTTATACAAACCTCCGGTCAATAACAGCACTTTGTTGCTGTGGGCGGGCCCTGCCATCTTAATGCTTGCAGCCTTTATTTTTTTATTACTCAACATACGCAAACGTTTGTCTACTCCGACAAATGAAATTGACGAACAACAACACAAACGCGTCCAGGCACTGCTAGAGCAGGAGAACAATCATGACTAGCTTTATTATACTCGCAGCCTTGATGCTGGTACTGGCTATTATCATTCTATTACGACCATTACTCAGACCGACCAGGTCAGAGCCTATTAACCAGGACTCACTCAACCTCGATATCTATAAGCAACACCTGCGCGAGCTGGATGCAGACCTTGCAAATGCGCAGGTCAGCCAGGAAGAATACAACACTTCCAAACAGGACCTCGAAAAACAACTCATTATGGATATACCCCAAAAAGCAGCAGAAAGCATGAAAGATAACAAGCCAGGTCGACTTGGCCTTACATCTGTCATCCTGGCCATCCCTGCTGCTGCCATTGCCATGTACGTCTATCTTGGTAGCCCTGACGCGCTGAACACCGCACCAGTAAAACAGGCAAATACAGCCGATGCACATAGCAAGGTCAAAAAACCGGAAAAGTCATTACCCAGTGTCAGTGAAATGATTGCCAAACTTGAACAGAAGGTCAAACAGGAGCCAGAGAACATTGAAGGCTGGAACCTGCTATCGCGCTCATACATGCACACCCGGCAGTTCAAGAAGGCAGAACTTGCATTGGCTCAACTAAGCCAACTGAAGACTGATGATCCAACTATCTGGGCAAACTATGCAGACATCGTTGCTGTCAACCAGAAAGGCAGCCTAGAAGGTAAACCGTTTGAATACACCAAACGCGCACTCGCACTACAACCCAAACACCCCAAGGCACTTTGGCTCGCCGGGACTTATCATTTTCAACAAAATAACTACAACACGGCTATACGCTTCTGGGAGATACTCAGATCACAGCTTCCGCCTGCATCAAAAGACACGACAATGATAACCAACAGCATTAATGACGCCAGACAACGCATGGGTAAAAAACCGGAAGAAGTCGCCATCACTGCTGCCCCTGCTCAGCCGGCAATAAGCCCGGCATCCATTGAAGGGACAGTATCAATCAGTCAGGACCTGATGAGCAAAACGAGCCCTACCGACACGGTATTTGTGTATGCCCGTGCGGCCAACGGACCCCGAATGCCGCTGGCCGTGGTTAAAAAACAGGTCAGTGACCTGCCGTTTGAATTTAAACTTGATGACAGCATGGCCATGATGCCACAAATGAAGCTGTCGGCTTTTGATCAGGTCATGGTTACTGCAAGGGTATCAAAAAGCGGTAATGCCATAACGCAATCGGGTGACCTGGTTTCTCGCCCCATCAGCATCAACAGCAGAAGCAATAAAGCCGTTGCCCTGGAGATAAATAGCGTCTCTCCATAGCTAATCCTGCCCTGCATATTGGCGAGAACTACCCGACAGTTGCCTGGTGTTCGAGTCACCTATGCCTCACGACAGATCACATTGACTTCAAACTACACATCAAGCCCGGAAATCGTTCAAGTATTGTCTATAATTACCGCCATAACATGTTCCGGGACGCCAACTACTTAGAATGACACAGGTACAAAGCAAAAAAGTATTATCTTTGCAGTGTAACTGTCTATTTTATTGAAGATGCACAGCTTGATAATAGATATAACTACATGTTTTTACTTGATAAATAAATATGGGTCTTTTTACCCGAGATTATATTAGAATATGCTTATTTTATGGTATTCTTAATTTTATTAATTGGTGCTATCTCTGTCTTCCAAGTACAGTACGCCGACTATTTTACTAGGTTAAAAGTCTATGAGTTCAACCACACCCGTTCATAATCCAGTCAAGCAACCCGATAGCGACCGCATCGAGGTAAAAAACACCACGTGTTATATGTGTGCCTGTCGCTGTGGCATTCGTGTGACCCTGCGTGACGGCGAAGTTCGCTATATACAAGGCAACCCTGACCACCCGCTCAACAAGGGCGTCATCTGTGCCAAAGGCTCCTCAGGCATCATGAAGCAGTATTCTCCTGCCCGCCTGACCAAACCACTTCGACGCAAACCCGGATCTGACCGAGGTGATAACGAATTCGAGGAAATCTCCTGGAGTGAAGCCTTCACTATAATGGAAGAACGACTGGGTGAAATCCGCAAGACCGACCCGAAGAAATTTGCCCTGTTTACCGGTCGCGATCAAATGCAGGCCATGACCGGTCTGTTTGCCAAACAATACGGTACACCTAACTATGCAGCCCATGGCGGCTTTTGCTCGGTCAATATGGCCGCCGGCATGATCTACACCATCGGTGGTTCATTCTGGGAATTCGGCGGCCCTGACCTGGACCGCTCCAAACTGTTTGTCATGATCGGGACAGCCGAAGACCATCACTCCAACCCGATGAAAATGGCGTTATCCAAATTCAAACGCCAGGGTGGCAAATTTATTTCCATTAATCCGGTTCGTACCGGTTATTCTGCCATTGCCGATGAATGGATCCCGATCAAACCTGGTACGGATGCCGCATTGTTAATGGCGCTCAACCACGAAATCATCAAAACCGGTCTCTACGACCGCGAGTTCCTGGTCGACTACACCAACTCGGCAGAGCTGGTCAATATGGACGAAAACAGCACTGAATACGGTATGTTTGTACGCGCTGAGGTCCCCAAGGAAGAAGGCTGTTTTGACCCGCAAAACAAGTTATGGATTGACCGTACGACTGGAGAAGCGATTGTCGCACAACGTGAGATCGATCATGATCCGTTCCTGTTTGCCAAACACAATCTCAAGGATGGTACTCCCGTAAAAAGTTCGTTGCAGTTACTCAATGAACGCCTGGAAAAATACACGCCTGAGTGGGCTGCAGATATTACCGGTATCCCTGCCGATACCATCCGCCGCCTGGCTCACGAGATGGGCATTACCGCACGTGATGAAAAGATTGAACTACCGATAGCCTGGACCGATGTCTGGGGGCGCGAGCACGATACGGTTACCGGTAATCCGGTATCATTTCATGCCATGCGTGGCCTGGCTGCCCATTCAAACGGTTTTCACTCGATACGTGCCTTGTCGATATTAATGACCCTGCTCGGCACCATAGACCGACCGGGAGGCTTCCGTCACAAGGCGCCGTTCCCACGACCTATCCCGCCGTGTGCGAAGACACCTAAAGGACCTGAAGGCGTACAGGCGGAAACCCCGCTCGCAGGTATGCCAATGGGCTGGCCGGCTGATCCCGATGACCTGTTTGTTGATGACAAAGGCGAACCGGTACGACTCGACAAGGCATTCTCATGGGAATTTCCGTTATCTGTCCATGGTCTCATGCATAACGCCATAACCAATGCCTGGCGCGGCGACCCGTATCCGATCGATACAATGATGATATTCATGGCCAATATGGCATGGAATTCCAGCATGAATACCGTACAGGTTCGCGAGATGCTGAATGACAAGAATGAAAATGGTGAATACAAGATCCCGTACCTGATTGTCTGTGATGCCTTCCAGTCCGAGATGGTTGCCTATGCCGACCTGGTTTTACCGGACACAACCTACCTGGAACGCCATGATGTCATGTCCATGCTGGACCGACCCATCTCTGAATTCGATGGCCCGGTTGACTCTGTGCGCATCCCGGTATTACCACCGACCGGCGAATGCAAACCCTTCCAGGATGTATTGATTGAAATCGGTTCACGCCTGAAGCTGCCTGCTTTCACTAAAGAAGATGGCAGACGTAAATTTCGTGATTACCCTGACTTCATCGTCAACTTCGAGACTGAACCTGGTTCCGGCATTGGTTTTCTATCCGGCTGGCGTGGCAAGGGTGGCGAAAAATTCATGAAAGGTGAACCGAACCCGAACCAGTGGGAAATGTATGAAAAGAACAATTGTGTTTACCATTATGAGCTGCCGCGTTCATTCCAGTACATGCGTAACTGGAATAAGGGTTATCTCGAATGGGCACAGGAACATCGCCTGACACGATATGCCGAGCCAATCAATATCCATATATACTCTGAAGTGTTGCAAAAATTCCGTCTGGCCGCGCAAGGAAAATCAGATGGCAAGCAACCACCTGATCATTTACGCAAGCGCGTGGAAACCTATTTTGACCCGCTGCCGTTCTACTACGAGCCACTGGAATCGCAATTAACTGACAAGCATAAATACCCGCTGAATGCCGTAACCCAGCGCCCGATGGCCATGTATCACTCATGGGATTCACAGAACGCCTGGTTGCGCCAGATTCACACCTACAATTATCTGTATGTGAACCCTGTTACTGCAAAAGCACAAGGCATCAATGATGGCGATTGGCTATGGGTGGAATCCCAGTGGGGCAAGATACGTTGTATGTGCCGCTACTCGGAAGCACTCGAACCCGGTACGGTGTGGACATGGAACTCGATTGGCAAGGCCAGTGGTACCTGGAACCTGACACCGGATGCCAACGAATCCAAACAAGGCTTCCTGTTAAACCATATCATTTCGGAAGAACTGCCCGAGCATGATGCTGGCAAACATGTTTCCAACTCTGACCCGGTTACCGGACAGGCAGGCTGGTATGACGTGCGCGTCAGGATATACAAGACTGAAGAAGACGAACCCGAAGTTACGTCCCCACAGTTTGATACGGTACAGCCAGCGCCGGGGCAGGCGAAGCGTAAGAAATGGCTGAGTTGGTTTGCTGGACGTAACAGTAGCTAGTTGCGAGTATCGAGTGGCCAGGCAGCAGGATTTTCCTCGCTACTAGCCACTAGCAACTCGCCACTTTTTAATAGCACTGAATGAAAGATAAATGAGTATTAAAACATGACACAATTAGCACTTATAATAGACCTCAATGTCTGCGTCGGCTGCCACGCCTGTGTGACCAGTTGCAAACAATGGAACACATCGGGGCCTGCCGGTTCCATGAGTGATGACAATCCATACGGCAAGGACCCAACCGGTACATTTTTCAACCGTGTACAGTCCTTTGAAATCGGCGCCTACCCGAACACTGAACTGGTGCATTTTCCGAAAAGCTGCCTGCACTGTGAAGAGCCGCCGTGCGTGCCGGTCTGTCCGACGGGCGCCAGTTACAAACGTGAAGAAGACGGCATTGTGCTTGTCGACTATGATAAATGTATCGGTTGTAAATACTGCTCCTGGGCTTGTCCATACGGTGCACGCGAACTCGACGAACACCAGAAGGTAATGAAGAAATGCACGCTGTGTGTTGACCGGATCTACGATGAAACCTTGCCGGAACCAGAACGCAAACCGGCCTGCGTGCTTGCCTGCCCAACCAACGCACGCCTGTTTGGTGATGTACATGACTCCGAATCCGAGGTTTCAGTCACCATTCGTGAAGAAGGCGGATATCAACTGATGCCCGAATGGGGCACCAAACCGGCCAACCATTATCTGCCACGTCGCAAGACCAAGATCAAGATCCATGAGGATGAACTGATCCGTGCAGATAACCCGCTGAAGAAGGAAGGCCTGAAACCGAAGACGATTGTTGACGATCAGACTTTAGATGATGTCACTAGCTGGTAAAGCGCTCTGCGCTTTGCCAGCAGTAACGAGGGACTAGTAGCTAGTGGCTAGGAAAGTCAAAAGCGAACCCTCTGGATTTAATTTTTAATACATACGAGTAGTTATTGGTTTTCTTGCCACTCGCTACTCGAAACTAGTAACTGGAGTAAAAACGATATGCATCCAGCATTTTCTGTAATTTTCCTGACCACCCTGATAGGTGCAGGCCAGGGGCTGTTCCTTGCCTTGTTTACCGCGCAGAGTTATGCGGCCGTCAATTTTGTAACTATTGAGAACCCGCATCAATTTTATGCCTATGGCAGTGTTATCGTCCTGGTGTTACTGGCAGGTGGTTTATTTTCATCATTTTTTCACCTCGGCCATCCTGAACGTGCCTGGCGCTCAGCTGCACAATGGCGCACTTCATGGTTATCGCGTGAAGTCATTGCCCTGCCGGCATTCATGTTTATCGTTTTTGTATACGCCATCATGCATTACTTTGGCTGGGACCCGATGATCATTACCACCCAGGAACCCCTGCAAGGTCAGCTATCACTCTATGTCGGTATCATTGGCACCTTGCTGAGCTTCGCCTTGTTTATTTGCACTGCGATGATCTACGCCTGCATCAAGTTTCTGCAGGAATGGCATAGCCCGCTGACTGTGATCAACTATATTCTACTCGGTACAGCATCAGGCTTTACATTGGCAACAGCCTACTCGGCATTTATGGCTCCAAACCTGGTTACCCTGTTTGGTACCTGGGCTACGATCATTACACTGACGGCCTTTGTCAGTCGCGCGGCCTCATTGTTGCGTAATGCGCGCATCAAGCATAAATCCACACTGCAAACAGCTATTGGTGTTCGTCATACGACCATCCAGCAAAAATCGATGGGCGCTATGGGCGGGACCTTCAACACCCGAGAATACTTTCATAACGCGAAGATGAGTCTGTTTAAATCCATGAAATGGGTTTTCATGGTACTGGTTTTCCTGATACCGGTGGTATTGCTGACAGCCGGGATTCGTGAGACCAACAGTGAAATACTCATCAGTGCATTCGTGGTCCAGTATATCGGCTTGATTGCAGAGCGCTGGTTCTTTTTTGCGCAGGCCAACCATCCGCAGAACCTGTATTACCAGACTGTGTAGGTTTAAGCGCCGGCACTGGTTGCTGATAGCGAGGTGCAGTTCTTGCGCTATCAGCGACCGCTCGCTAGCCTTCCTCGTTCTTGTCCTGCTGACCCCGCCATTTTTCGAAGCACTCCAGACCACAAAAATACATAGCGTAATCATTCATTTCAACGCTTTGTGCATCGGTCTTCGGCACCTCTTTCAGACAAATCTCGCAGCTGATCTGCTCGGGCGCCACGGTTTTGTTTTGATCGTTCATACAGACCTCCGAAAAACCACTTATCTCAATTATAAGCTTAGCAAAAGATTGTCGTGTTTTCCGCTATCAGGTTAAGCTGGTTTTCTCGGTC
>Ga0316207_10002119_pt1 | contig 21509 bp, 19 predicted proteins | sample 6weekpyrite_MG_FD_204943 | JGI IMG/M metagenome (GOLD analysis project Ga0316207, IMG submission 204943) | Microbial mat bacterial communities from mineral coupon in-situ incubated in ocean water Damariscotta River, Maine, United States -... | ecosystem: Environmental > Aquatic > Marine >...
GGGATCAGCGCTCAATTCATTGGCGTCGTTATTTATAGCGATATTGATAACAGCCGGTTCCTGAAATTTAATAATACTTAAACGCAATATTTTCCTCATTTTCCTCCAGCCTATATTTGGTATAGCGTTTTTCTTTATTGCCGATTTCTTTATACTGCTGTTATGAACGATGAACAGTTATTACGTTATAGCCGACAAATTATGCTGCCTCAGGTTGATGTGGAAGGGCAGGCTAAACTACTGGCTTCCACAGTATTAATTATGGGGATGGGCGGCCTGGGATCGCCTGTTGCGATGTACCTTGCTGCAGCCGGAGTTGGTCATCTTGTGTTAGTGGATTTTGACAAGGTTGAACAGTCCAACCTGCAACGGCAAATTATTCATCGCGAACAGAGTCTGGGGCAATTAAAAGTGGACTCGGCGGCAGAGACACTCAGACAGCTTAATGCCCAGATTAAAGTTACTACGGTCAGTGAACATTTATCTGAGCAGGCGTTAATTGCTAAACTCGATTCAGTTGATTGTGTTGTTGATGGAACCGATAATTTTGAATCCCGTTTTGCAATAAACCGTGCCTGTGTGCATACGCAAACAACACTTGTGTCAGGAGCGGCAATTCGCTTTGAAGGACAGGTGACTGTTTTTGCGAACCAGCAAGGCGGTCCTTGCTATCAATGTCTGTACCCAGATACCGGTGATGAGCTGGCTCAAACTTGCAGTGACAATGGTGTTTTATCGCCGGTTGTTGGCATAATTGGTTCTGTACAGGCAACAGAAGTCGTTAAGTCTTTACTTGGAATAGGGAAAACTCTGCAATCCCGGTTATTGCTATTGGATGCGTCGCAAATGGAATGGCGTAGTATTACCCTGAAAAAGGATCCTGCCTGTCCAGTTTGCTCGTGAAAAAGTTTAATGTTGGATCTATACAAAAAAATTTATCGTATTGTTGAAGTTTCCTTAAATGTAATTATTTAACAGAATCCTCCTCCTTTCCATTGCTACAATTTAATTAAATCGGGTAATTACCTGACGCTATTTTGCTGGATTACATCGCGGCTAAATAGTTTCCGTGAAAACCTATGTTTAATTAAATATTGTTCGAGTAAGAAAATGTCTAAGTTAACCGCTCAAGAGCTGGTACAAGACCGGATTGATTTAGTATCTCTCCCTGATGTTGCTTTAAAGCTCAATACATTATGTGATGATCCAAATTCCACTGCGCAGGATATTGCCGATGTCATTGCCCTGGATGCTGCTCTGACCGCTCGATTATTACAAATAGTAAACAGCTCTTTTTACCGCTTTCCGCAAAAAATCGACACGATTACCATGGCCATTACTATTGTCGGAACTGCGCAATTACGTGACTTAGCCATGGCAACCTTAGTTATTCAGAAATTTAATAGAATTCCAAATGGGCTGATTACTCCTGACAAATTCTGGAGCCACAATATTGCCTGTGCTACAGCAGCAAGAACAATTGTGAATGAACTTGGAGTGATGCAATCTGAACGTGTCTTTGTTGCCGGTCTGTTGCATGATATTGGTAAGTTATTAATGTATCTGGCTCATCCCGATCTTTCTAGCGAGGTACTTTATTTAATCAGAGCTAACCCTGAACTGGATGTTAACGAAGTTGAAAGGGTAGCTTTTGGTTATGATCATGCAGAACTGGGTGCTGCATTATTAAAGGAGTGGGGATTACCGGCTTCACTAGTCGTACCAGTACAGTTTCATCACATGCCGGATCAGGCAAAGCGATTTGCTACCGAGGCGAGCGTTTTACATCTGGCGAATGTTGTTGCAAACAAAATTGAACCACACTATGAGAACAATGAGTTTTTAAAACTGGATGAAAAAGTCTGGACTATTTTAAATAGTACGTCAGATCATTTTAATGAAATAGCCAATGGCTCTCAGGAACTTTATCTGGAAACAGTTGGCCTATTCTATCCAAACTGTACAGCCGCTTAAGTCGTAAGCTAAGACCTTTGATTATTATTCTTCGCCCATCGATGCAAGTAGGTCAGCTTGTTCTTCGCTAATGAGGGGTTCGATAACCTCATCGAGTTCTCCCTGCATAATATCGTCAAGTTTATACAGCGTTAAGTTGATGCGGTGATCAGATAACCGACCCTGTGGAAAGTTATAGGTTCGGATACGTTCAGAACGGTCACCACTACCAACCAGCAATCTTCTTGTTTCCGATTGCTCGGCAGACTGTTTGTCCTGTTCTATCTGGAATAACTTGGCCTGTAATACCGATAGCGCACGCGCCTTGTTTTTATGCTGTGATCGCTCGTCCTGACATTCAACAACAATGCCCGTTGGAATGTGGGTTAAACGAATAGCCGAGTCTGTTTTGTTAACGTGCTGGCCACCAGCCCCGGAGGCACGAAAGGTATCGACACGTACATCACCCATATTAACTTCATTTTCTTCAACTTCGTCAGCTTCCGGCATAATGGCGACCGTGCAGGCAGAAGTATGCACGCGGCCTTGTGATTCTGTTTCGGGAACACGTTGTACGCGATGCCCACCCGATTCGAATTTAAGCCGGGCGTAGACATCATCACCGACTATACGGCTGATAACTTCTTTATAACCGCCGTGTTCACCACGGTTTTCGTTTAGAATTTCTACCTTCCAGTGACGTTTTTCGGCATAACGTGAATACATTCTAAAAAGATCACCGGCAAAAATAGAGGCTTCATCACCACCTGCACCAGCACGAATTTCAAGAAAAATATTTTTGCCTTCGTTGGGGTCAACCGGCAGCATTAAAATTTGTAATTCTTCTTCAAGCTTAGCCTGACGCTCGGTTGCATCTTTTAATTCTTCTTTAGCCATTTCGCGCATATCATCGTCATCATCTTTTAACATGCTTTGGGCTTCTTCTATATCCGCGATGGTGGTTTGGTAAGCATTAAAACAGTTTACTACCGGATTAACCTGTGCGTATTCTTTTGATAAAGCTCGAAACTGGTTTTGATCGCCAATCACATCGGGATCAGCCATTAACGCGTTGATTTCTTCCAGACGCTCAGAAATATTTTCCAGTTTTGCTTTGATAGATGCTTTCATAAAATTGTGGTTAATACGTTAGTTATTATCTGCGTTTAAGTTAAAGAGTTCCTGAGCGAGGTCAAGCAACTCATCCCGACCATCATAGGCTGCACGGTTTAACTGAACACTGGGATCGTGTACCAGCTTATTGGTCAGCACCCGCGCCAGATCCTGCAGGATCTGTTGAGGATCTTTACCCGAGGCCAGTTGTTTTTGTGCATGCTGTAAAGCGTTTTCCCGAATAATATCGGCCTTGTCACGATATGCGCGAATGGTATCGACTGCATCCAGTGAGCGCAGCCAACCGAGAAAATGTTCAGTTTCATTATCAATTATTTCTTCGGCTTGTTCGGCCGCCTGTTCCCGAGATTGTTGCCCTTCTTCGATGACGTCATGCAGGTCGTCAACGGTATACAGGTAGACATCACGTAAATCAGAGACTTCTGGTTCGATGTCACGAGGAACCGCGATATCCACCATAAACATCGGGCGATGTTTGCGAGACTTCAGGGCTCTTTCGACCGCACCTTTACCCAAAATGGGTAACTGGCTGGCGGTAGAGGAAATAATAATATCTGCATCGACAAGGCGGGCAGGCATATCGGACAGTGCAATGGCCTCACCATCAAATTGATCGGCCAGAATTTGTGCGCGTTCAACAGTCCGGTTTGCAACGATAATGTTTTTTATATTCTGATCTTTTAAATGCCGGGCAACCAGTTCGATGGTATCGCCTGCACCGATTAAGAGTGCCGTGTGCTCTTCGAGGTTGGCAAAAATCCGTTTAGCCAGTGATACTGCAGCAAACGCTACTGAAACCGGGCTACTACCAATCGCTGTGTCAGTTCGAACCTGCTTGGCAACCGAGAAAGTATGCTGGAAAAGTCGGTTGAGTTGACGACCAATGGTACCTGCATCAGTTGCAGTGCCATAGGCATCTTTAATTTGTCCCAGGATTTGCGGTTCGCCCAGTACGAGCGAATCCAGGCCACTGGCTACCCGCAGAATATGTCGGATCGCATCCTGATCACTAAAGCTATATATATAAGGTGCGAGCGCCTGGTGCTCTAATGCATGAAAATCTTCAAACCAGCGGATAAGCGCTTCGCTGTCATTGGCATGAAGTTCGCAGTACAACTCGGTACGGTTGCACGTCGAAATAATGGCGGCCTCAGAGGCAGGTGACTGATCGAGAATGCCATTTAACGCCAGGGGTAGTTTTTCCGGGGTAAAAGCAACCTGTTCCCGTATATCAACAGGAGCTGTTTTATGATTAATACCGAATGCAAATATCGCCACGTTGGAACTTATTTAATTAAATCACGTCTGTAAATCAGTACCTTAGACAAAAATCTTTTTTGAGTAAGGTCGTCGATTAATAGTTTAACAGGTTAAATCTAAACCAGTTATTGCCAAAATTGAGTAGGCGCGTATTATAAAGGTAAAACAGCTAAAAGTTGGTTTTTGTGAGTAAATTAGAGAATATTTTTTATGCAAAGTGTAATTAAACAGATTATTTTGGCCTGTTCGGCTATTTTTCTAGCCAGTTGTGGTGGTACGGTATTACAACAACCGTCAAAAAGCAGCCAGATCCCGGTATCTACCAGTCAAAAAGTTAACAAGTCCACGAAAGCCGGACACCAGTCTGCTAGTTCAGAAAAGCAGAATAAGGATAAAAGTAAGCACTCACTAATCGAAGAATCTGTCTTTGCTAAAAAGAACCAGGGTTTAACCGCCGAAGTTCTGCATTATTTAATGGTTGCCGAAATAGCCGGACAACGGGGCAAATTAGATGTGGCGGTTGCCAACTATTTACAGGCCGCTAAAATTTCTCAGGATGCAAAAGTCGCCGAGCGAGCCAGTCGAATTGCCATTTTTGCGCGTAAAACCACGGCGGCACTGCAAGCAGGGCTCATCTGGGTCAAGCTGGCTCCAAAAAATGCCGATGCTCATCAGTTAGTTGCTGCCATGCTAGTGCGTGCAGGTGATATCGAAGGTGCATTAAAACATTTTGAAGCGGTGTTGGCCTTAAGCACTAAGGGTGAACAGAAAACCTTTATGCTGATTATGTCGCTGCTGGGGAAAGAACGCGATAAACATATTGCTCTCGACATTATGAAACGTTTGCTGGAAAAACATCAAAATAGTGCCAGTGCTTTTTACGCGTATGCAAATCTGGCACTATTAACCAAAGAATATGACATTGCAAATAATGCTATTGATAAAGCACTGGCATTTAAAAGTGACTGGAGTGAAGCGATCATCTTAAAAGTCACCATTCTTTCACGTCTCGAGCGTAATGAGGAAGCAATAACATTTTTAAACGGGCAAATTGATCGTACACCGAATGATTATAAACTACGTTTGTACTATGCACGTAAGCTTGTCGATAGCAAGAAATATGAAAATGCCTACCAGGAATTTCAAAAAGTTTTTAGGGCTGAAAAAAATATCGATGCACTGTATGCCATGGGACTGCTTGCAAATCGCTTAGGTAAAACGGAGCTGGCTGAAGAGCACTTTAAACAACTTACCGATGTCGATACACGCAAGAATGAAGCAAATTTTTATCTTGGGCAAATTGAGGAAAAGAAAAAGAACTATGAGCAGGCGATAGACTGGTATTCAAGAGTGCATTCAGGTCTTTATTCTTTTGAATCTCGTTTACGCATTATCGCTATTCTTGGTAAGCAGGGTAAGGTTGCCCAGGCACGAGAACAGGTTAAAAGCCTGGATGTAAATAAGCCTGGTGAGCAGGTTCGTCTTTACGTTATCGAAGGTGAAGTCTTACGAGAAAACAAAATGTATGTTGAGGCACTCGAACTTTATACTGAAGGCTTAAGTACCATCCCTGATAATGTCGACTTACTTTATGCCCGTGCCCTGATTAACGAAAAATTAAATAAAATTGATGATGCTGTTGCAGATTTGCGTACGGTTGTAAAACTAGAACCACAGAGTGTTCAGGCGCTTAATGCTTTAGGATATACCCTGGTTGATAAAACCAAATATATACAGGAAGGTATGGAGTATATTAAACAGGCGTACCAACTGCGTCCTACCGACCCGGCTATAATCGATAGTTTAGGTTGGGCCTACTATCGGCTGGGTAAACTGGATCAGGCCGTTACCTATTTAAAACGTGCCTTCTCGTTGTTTAATGATGCTGAGGTTGCAGCGCATCTTGGTGAAGTATTGTGGGTGCGTGGTGATAAAGATGAAGCGCGTAAAATCTGGAAGAATTCTCTACAGGAAACACCAGAACATGATACCTTGTTAAATGTTATTAAGCGCTTTATGCCATAAAAGTTGTATGCAAAAATTTCTAACAGTTGTTTTCACGCTAACCGTTATTGCACTGCTAAGTGCCTGTGCATCAGTAGCACCTAAACCATCAACACAAACAACGGAAACTATCTGGCAACAACGTCAGTTGCAATTATCCACCTTAAAAGACTGGCATATGAAAGGTCGAATGGTGGTTGTAAACGGTGTTGAACTCTGGTCGATGAGTGTCGATTGGCAGCAACATGGTGATAAGTATGTGATCTTCTTATCCGGCCCCTTTGGTGCCGGTAAAGTGCAGCTGGCAGGCAGTGAAAACGGGGTATTGTTGCGTAATTCCGATGATCAGGTTTTTTATGCCGAAACGCCGGAAGAACTACTATTAGAACATACGGGTGTATCGATGCCGTTAAGTTATCTGCGCTTCTGGATGCTTGGTTTACCGCATCCCGGTGCGGTAAATAATACTGAAATGCTGGATCAATCCGGGCGGCTGGAGTCGCTTAGCCTTAAAAGTCAAAGTAAAGAACCCTGGTATATTGAGTTTAAGCGATATACCGAAATTGAAAACTTAAAACTGTCTCAATCTAAAATATTTTTTGAGTTGCCGGATAAAATCTTTATCAATCAGGGTAGCGATATAAAAGTTCGTGTTGTGGTTGGAGAGTGGTTGGTCGATAATACCTGACCGTATCAGTGTTTTGGTATAAAAAATCTGCATGACAGAATTAAACAGCGATCTTAAGATCTGGCCGGCTCCGGCAAAACTTAATTTATTCTTACATATTACCGGTCAACGCAGTGACGGAATGCACTGTCTTCAGACTATTTTCCAGATTCTTGATGTCAGTGATCACTTACAGTTTGGAGTGAACCAAAGCGGCAAAATATCCCGTAAAACAGATTCGGACATTGCAGAGCAGGACGATTTAATTGTTAAAGCAGCCCAATTATTGCAAAAAAAGATGGGCGTTTCGCAAGGGGTCGACATTTGGGTTGATAAGCAGCTTCCTATTGGTGGCGGTCTGGGTGGGGGCAGTTCGAATGCTGCGACAACCCTGGTGGCTCTTAACCGCCTTTGGGGTTGTGGACTAGTGACGAAGGAACTGGCTGAGCTTGGGTTACAGCTTGGAGCAGATGTACCGATCTTTGTACATGGCGTTTCGGCCTGGGCTGAGGGCATTGGAGAGCAGATTTCAGAGATAAAACTACCAAAAAGTCACTATGTTGTCATTTTTCCTCAAATTTTTGTCTCTACAGGCAAAATTTTTGGCCACTCGCAATTGCGGAGAGATTGCACAACCATTACAATACGCGACTTCTCGGAAGAGCTGCAAAATTCGGGTTATGAGGCAGCCTTTGGGACAGTAGAAAATGTTTGCGAACCTGTAGTTCGGGGCATATTTCCTGAAGTCGATATGGCCATTCGCGAATTATCGCAATATGCCCCAGCAAGGCTGACAGGTACCGGGGCATGTGTATTTGCCCGGTTTGAATCAAAAGCGGCTGCCCAGTTGGCATGGCAGGGGCTAGATAAAAAGTGGACAGGGTTTGTGGCACAAGGTGTCAATCGTTCTTCACTGTATGAGATTATAGAGTCGTAGTTATTGCAATCACTGCGCTACACTCAAACAAGTTTTTTCAACCAGCCGATAGTGTTGGTTGACTATTGGGCCGTCGCCAAGCGGTAAGGCACCAGGTTTTGATCCTGGCATGCGCAGGTTCGAATCCTGCCGGCCCAGCCATATTCTTAAGCTGTAAGTGCAAATATAGGAGATTGGGCATGTCCCATCGACTGGACAACCAAACTGATGTCTCCGAACCCACAATGATGGTCTTTGCCGGTAACGCTAATCCTGAATTAGCGAATGCTATTGTTCGTCGTTTGCAGATCCCACTAGGGCGGGCTGTAGTGGGGAAGTTCAGTGATGGTGAAATTGCAGTAGAAATTTTAGAAAACGTTCGGGGTAAAGACGTTTTCATTGTACAGCCGACTTGTGCCCCCACTAATGATAACTTAATGGAATTATTGGTGATGGTGGATGCTCTTAAACGTGCATCAGCTGAACGGGTAACGGCCGTTATTCCATATTTTGGATATGCACGACAGGATCGTCGTCCTCGTTCTGCGAGAGTGCCGATTACTGCTCGTGTGATTGCCAGCATGATAGGCTCAGTTGGAGCAGATCGTGCTTTAACGGTTGATTTACATGCGGATCAGATTCAGGGCTTTTTTGATATCCCGGTGGATAACGTGTACGCGTCGCCCGTTTTACTCGGCGATGTATGGCGTCAGAAATATCCTAACTTAATGGTGGTGTCGCCGGACGTAGGCGGTGTGGTGCGAGCGAGAGCGCTTGCCAAACGACTGGATGATGCCGACCTGGCGATTATCGATAAACGTCGACCACGACCGAATGAAGCCAAGGTTATGAATATTATTGGTGATGTCGAAGGGCGTAGCTGCGTTATTGTTGATGACCTAGTTGATACTGCCGGGACACTTGGTCAGGCGGCCGGTGCTTTAAAAGAACACGGTGCGGCTAAAGTTGTGGCGTACTGTACCCACCCTGTTTTTTCAGGTCGGGCAATTGAAAATATTCAGGACTCTGCACTGGATGAGATTGTAGTGACAAACAGTATTCCGTTATCTGAAGAAGCGCAGGCCTGTACTAAAATTCGTCAGTTAAGTATTGCTGAAATGTTGGCAGAGACGATGAGAAGGATTTCGGCTGAGGAGTCGGTTAGTTCGATGTTCGTCGATTGACGGGTTGTGAGAGCTTAGATTACTGCGTTGGAAGTAAAATTTAAAATGCTCACTTACTTTATGTAAGCTCCGCGTTTAAATTTTATTTCCGCCTTGTTCTCTAAGCTCTCACACACCGTCAATTGATGGTATATCCATAGAGAATTTTTAATTAGCTTAATTTCGAGTTAATTAATTTAAGTTACCTGGGTCGCACAGGTAACGTGGTTGTTACAAACAAACGTTTGTAACGTTATTTTAGAAACTTAGGAGATAATCCAATGAGCGAGAGCTTTATTATTGAAGCCGAAGTTCGATCTGACACGGGGAAAGGTGCGAGCCGCCGCCTGCGTCATTCGGATAAAGTACCGGCTGTTTTATATGGTGCAGGGAAAGATCCTGTCGCACTGACTGTTCAACATAATGAAATGCTTCATCATCTTGAAAGTGAAGCATTTTATTCACATATCTTAACGATTAATGTTGGTAAAGATAAGCAACAGGCAATTCTTAAAGATTTGCAACGTCATCCTGCTAAACAACGTTTGATGCATGTCGATTTTCAACGTGTAGATATGAGCGAAAAAATTCGTGTTCATGTTCCTTTACACTTTTTAAATGAAGAACAATCTGAAGGTGTTAAAGCAGGTGGACTGGTTACACATAGTGCTACTGACCTCCATATTTCCTGTTTGCCTGGACACTTACCGGAGTATATTGAAGTTGATATTTCTGGTTTAGAGCTGGATGCAAGTTTACATGTATCAGACTTAACACTTCCAGAAGGTGTTGAAGCAGTTGACCTTCTACATGGTGATGATCACGATCACATCGTTGCAGCAATTCATTTACCACGTGCTGAAAAAGCAACCGAAGATGAAGAAGCCACACCTGAAGCCAGTGCTGACGGCGAAGGTAACAGCGAAGAAACTTAATCTTTCGATATTGTTGTACTTCTAGTAAGCAACAACATAAAACGAGAAGCCGGCATTGAGTCAAAGTATTAATTTAATTGTTGGCCTGGGGAATCCGGGCAATGAATATGTTGATACCCGACACAATGCCGGCTTTTGGTTTTTAGACGAATTAGCACGACAACATCATGGCAGCTTTAAAAACGACAAAAAGTTTTTTGGAGATGCAGCAAAAATACATATCAATGCGCGAGATGTCTGGTTATTAAAGCCAAATACTTTTATGAACTTAAGCGGTAAAGCGTTACAGGCTTTGGCGCAATTTTATAAAATCAACCTTGAAAATATCCTGGTCGTCCATGATGAGCTTGATCTTGAACCCGGTATCGCACGCCTTAAGAAAGGTGGCGGTCATGGCGGCCATAATGGTTTAAGAGACATCAGCTCGCGATGCGGTAAAGATTTCTGGCGACTGCGTTTAGGTATTGGTCATCCAGGTGATAAGAGTAAAGTCAGTGGCTATGTTCTTAATAAAGCATCGAGTGATGATAAAATTTCTATTGAACGCGCTATTGATAACGCGTTACGAGTAATGCCTGATGTCATGTCAGGTGAAATGCAAAAAGCCATGCACCGATTGCATAGTGAGTAATCGATTTTTTAAATAAACATGACGGGCTACTTTTCATAGTCATTCCCGTACAAATGGGAATCCATTTTTTAAACAGTATTACGTTATAACAGGTATAAGTTATGGGATTTAAATGTGGCATTGTCGGCCTGCCGAATGTTGGTAAATCAACACTCTTTAATGCTTTAACCAAAGCAGGTATACAGGCAGAAAATTATCCGTTCTGTACAATAGAGCCGAATGTTGGTGTAGTACCCGTACCTGATCCACGTCTTGATGCGCTGGCAGAAATTGTAAAACCAGAAAAAGTGTTGCCGACAACAATGGAGTTTGTTGATATTGCCGGACTGGTGGAAGGGGCATCCAAAGGTGAAGGTTTAGGCAACAAATTCTTAGGCAATATACGCGAGACAGATGCCATAGCTCAGGTTGTTCGTTGTTTTGAAAACAATGATATTGTCCATGTGGCGGGTAAGATTGATCCACTTCATGACATTGAAATTATCAATACCGAACTGGCACTGGCAGACTTAGAAAGTATTGAAAAGGCTTTATTGAAGGTTCAGAAAGTTGCCAAGTCGGGTGATAAAGATGCCAAGGCTAAAATGGTTGTTCTGGAAAAATTAAAATCACATCTTGATGAAGGCGAACAAGCACGCACACTGGAGCTGGATGATGATCAAAAATTACAGGTACGAGACTTAAATTTATTAACGATAAAACCTTTAATGTTTATCGCCAATGTTTCTGAAGATGGTTTTTCAGATAACCCTTATCTGGATTCAGTTAAACAACTGGCTGACAAAGAAGGTGCGCCAGTTGTCGCTGTCTGTGCATCCATTGAAGCAGAAATGACCGAGTTAGATGATGAAGAGTTAAGAGAATTCCTGGCTGATCTTGGGTTAGACGAACCCGGTTTAAATAGAGTGATTCGCGCAGGCCATGAACTACTGGGTCTGCAAACTTACTTTACGGCGGGAGTAAAAGAGGTTCGTGGCTGGACTATTCCACTAGGTGCGACGGCACCGCAAGCCGCAGGGGTTATCCACACTGATTTTGAAAAAGGTTTTATCCGTGCCGAAACCACAGCCTACGACGATTTTATTCAATATAATGGTGAGCAAGGTGCTAAAGAAGCCGGTAAGTTACGCCTGGAAGGTAAAGACTATATCGTACAAGATGGTGATGTCTTGCACTTCCGCTTTAATGTTTAGGAATGTAGAACATTGTTATTTTGAATTAAAGTTAATAGAAACTATTCCAAATAAAAATATAATTATAAGTATACAAAAGCACTTCGAATTTTTTCCGTACCGTTAGCTGGCGCAGGGCGCTTAAGAAATCTAAATTATTTATCCAATATGTTTTATGATATTGGAATTCGCATGACTGATAGGTATTGATTCGGATATTATCAATTTTGATAACTGATTTACTTTACCGGTGAATCAATCATCAGGAATTTTAAGAAGCCACGATTTTTTTCTTTTTCTGTGAAACAGGTGTAACGGGCTCAAAAGCTAAACGTTCAAAATCACTAAATTTTTTAATTAAAAACTGGTGATTAATAATTTCAATATATCCTTCAGTTCTTAGTTCGCCAATTACAGTAGTAACAGATTGACGGCAGGCGCCAATCATATCAGCTAACTCCTTATGTGTTAGCGGTATTCCAAGTAGGTATCCGTTTTGATTTTTAATTCCAAAGCACATTGCTAAGCGCATTATTAATTTTATTAGTCGGGTTTTTACATCATCAGATGTAATATTGAGTAATGTATCCCCTGCAACCTTTAGTCTGTTTGACAGCTGTTCGATAATTTGAATGGCTATGTCCGGTGATTGCTGCAAAAGCAGGTTGAACTTGTTAAGTGGTATAGATAAAACATCACAATCTTTATTACACTGGGCATAAATTGATTGTTGCGTTTTAGATTGTAATTCAGATAACCCAAAAGCCTCGCCAGGAAAACAAAACCACTGGGTTACTTCACGACCTTGTGGTGAAACTCGATATAGTTTTATATAACCTGTTAATAAAATAAAAAAATTCTTCTTTACGGTTCCTGCCTGGAAGACGAATTCATTCTTTTTAAAGGAGTTTTTCGTAGCAAATGGCTTGAAACGTCCCAGGTTTTCGCGATCAAGTGCAATTAATGAGTTATTCTGTGATCCCAATTTCATAATGTTAATCCTTTCTAATATTAGAAATTAATAACAACTAAAAATTAATAACTTAAATTATTTACAAATTGTCGTCTGGACGACATATCTGATTGTGCATTCTATGCATACTCTATGCAACAAGAAATAGAGTTAAAAAATTTAAAAATGAGTATTTAATAATCATTTTTGGAAATTATGAAAATCGCAAATCAGCTAGTCAGGACATAAATTTCATATTTTTCAATTAAATATGAATGTTAGTCCGGTTGAAGGGAGTGCTATTTTAGACTCTTTTGGTTATGGTAATAACTTTACTTAATGTTTTATTTGATTGTTCCTTAGATGATGCATTTTTAGAAGATATATTTTCAAGGAATAATGAATAAAGATAATTTAAAACACGGAGGAGTAAAATGAAAAAATTCTATAGCAGCAAATTTTCAAACCTGATACTCGGCATTATGTTGGCTTCTGCTTTTAGCAGTGCCAATGCATCTGAATATCCAAGTCGTCCTATCACGTTTATGACCATGACACAGCCTGGCGCACAGATTGACAGGCTAACACGTGGACTTGGTCAACGTATGAGTAAAATTTTGGGGCAACCTATTAATGTGAAAAATGTAACAGGTTCACACGGTACGGTAATGGCAACCGAACTTAGTAAAGCTAAAGCAGATGGTTATACCATCGGTGTTACTTCACTCACAGCCTATACTTATGCCCCCCACCACGCCAAGTTGATATATAAACCTGAGGATTTTGATTATCTGACTTTAGTTGCGCTGAACTCCAGTGGTTTTATTTCCAAGAGTGATAAGCCCTGGAAGACCTTGAAGGAAGCTTTTGCGTATCACAGGAAAAACAACAAAGCCATGGTTGCAATGTTCCATGGTGCCGACGATCGTGATGCAATCATTCGTATCGCAAAAAAAGAAGGTGTGAAACTATCACTCATACCTTCTAAAGGTGGCCCATCGGTTATTAAAGCGGTTACTGGCGGACATGCAGATGTTGGTTATGTTGGCGCAATACTTTATAAGCATGTAGAAGCCGGCACTATTAAATTAATTGCAGCGGCGCTTGGTAATCGTTTACCTCCTATTCCGGATGTGCCAACTTTGCGTGAACAAGGCTATGACGAACAGGTGGAAATGATAGTTGCTCTGGTCGCACCGAAAGGTTTAGCGCCTAAAGCAAAAGCCAAACTGCTTGCAGCTGCTAATAAACTGGCAAATGGCAAAGAAACCCAAAATTTCATTACCAGCAATCTGTTAATGCGTCCGGTTAAATGGGGTGAAGCACATGCGGATAGTTCAGTGAAGAAGATGTATGAAACCTTCGGCATGATGGCGAAGAAAAAATAGATCTTATTTTGTGTTGAATAACCGCCGGTTCAAAACAACTATTAACTTTGTTTTCTGACCGGCGGTATTACTCTCGTTGTTCGATGGTGAGAGAGGTAAATCTCGTGACTAGAATTAAAAGAGACTCGATTGCTTATCTGGTAATCGCTGGGTTTTGTGTTGTAATGCTTAGCTGGGCAATTCCTACCTATACTCCTGCATATCCAGGCTATGGGGCATCACCCGCACTCGTGTCGAATGTAGCAGTCGGCGTTATACTGTTTATGGCATGCCTTTCATTAGTGCGTATTGGTTTAGCATTATACCTGAATAAACCGATACCCGACTCGGAAAGTAAATTTCCTGAAGATATTAATGATGAGGGTGGCTTTACCCAGATAGGGCGAGTGAAGTTAGATCACCTGGCTCGAATCATGATCCCATGTATTCTTCTGGTGATAGCGATTGAATACGTAAGCTATATATTTACAGCTTTTATTTTCCTGATGATTTTTCAATTTGCCATTGGTAGTCGCAATTGGCTCACATCAATTAGTGTGTCAGTTATCTTAACGGCTGTCCTTTATATTGTTATGCGATATGGTTTTGGTGTGCCAATACCGGGGCCACAACTTTTTTAACAATGACTATCTAAAAAAATAACTTAAAGCGGAACTAAATATTATGGAAATGATCATTGCCGGATTGCTGGATTCCATTTCACCTGCCAGTTTGATGTTTGTATTCGTCGGTGTTGCGATTGGGGTCTTGATTGGGGCAATTCCCGGTATCAATGGCCCTATGGCAATCGCGCTATTCATTCCGGTTACTTATTATATGTCACCACTCACTGCGATTGGTTTTCTGGTGGGGTTGAACAAAGGCGCTTTTTTTGGTGGAGCGGTATCTGCGGTCTTATTGCGTACACCCGGTACACCGGAAGCGGCAGCAACCTCGTGGGATGGTTATCCACTTACCCTGCAAGGTAAAGGCGAAAAAGCGCTACGAATGGCACTTTATAGTTCAGTCGCGGGTGACTTTATTTCAACCGTGGTGCTAATTGTCATTGCCGCGCCATTAGCTGCAGTAGCGTTGTTTATGGGGCCGGCTGAAATTTTCGCTCTTATTTCTTTAGCGCTTACCGTTATCGCCGGTATTGGTACCAATTCTATCTGTCGGGGTTTAATGGCGGCTGGTTTAGGAATTCTGGTTGGGCTAATCGGTACCGAGCCGGTTACGGCATTACCCAGACTTACTTTTGATGTCTATCAACTGGGCAGTGGTTTATCTCTTATCCCCGTTGCTATCGGTTTGCTGGCCTTTTCTGAAATCTTGTTGCAATTGGAAAGGTTCACCGGTAAGGGCGGTGTTGAACATTCAACCAAGTTTTCTACAAAGCGCGAAGACCGGATGTTATCACTCAAGGAGTTTTTTGCTAATACCAAGACCCTGTTACGCGGTAGCTTGATTGGTATTGGTGTGGGTGCCATGCCGGGGCTGGGCGCACCTGTGGCATCGTTTATGTCCTACGACCAGGCACAGAAGCGTTCTAATCATAAAGAAGAATTTGGTAAAGGACGGCTGGAAGGTATTGGTGCTTCAGAGTCCGCCAACAGCGCCGTGGTCGGTGCAAGTTTAATCCCGCTGTTTGTTCTTGGTATTCCCGGTAATTTGGCGGTTGCCATGTTAATGGGTGCATTTATGATTCACGGCATGCAACCCGGTCCTTTAATGTTTAAGGAAAATGCCCAGTTGATGTATGGTATTTACGGGAGTTTATTGTTAGCCAGTTTATTCCTGTTAGTGATAGGTCGATTTGGTCTGCGTTTTTTCTGTAAGGCCGTTGATATCCCGGCAATGATTCTATATCCGATAGTAGTCTTTACCTGCATTATGGGTGCTTATCTGGGTAAGTCTTCAATGTTCGATGTAGGCGTTATGCTTACATTTGGTTTTATCGGCTATTTTATGCGTAAGTTTGATTATTCCTATGTGGCTTTTTTAATCGGTTTTATTCTTGCGCCTGAGTGGGAACGTGCATTACAGCAGGTGGTTATTATTTCTGAGCATGACACTTTTATGTTTTTCCAACGCCCAGTCGCAATGATATTAATGGCGCTGACATTGTTTGTGATATCACGAACATTCTGGAACGGTATTAAAGACGATCGAAAGAAACAAAAAGAAGCCGCCGCAGAAGCAGGCCAGCATAAAGGCGATTAAAATTAAAATCAGAATCTGAAATTAAATAAAGTAAAGTTTGGAGTTATTACAAATGAAAAAAATGACCGATGCAGAGTTAAAGAAAAAACTGGGTGATTACACTGCGCCGAAGGGATTATATGCAAAGACTAAAGATTTGCCATTTCTTGGTTCGGTAACTTGTAATATAGAAGAAATGGTTGCCGGTTCATGGCAAGAAGTTATTATTGTTTACACCCTGGGGCAATCGGGTATGGCTGATGGCTCATGGTTTAAGGCAACTTTTCGTTTTTATTCCGACTGGGAATTGTTTCAAACAACTGACCCCAAAGCTGCTAACTATGTATCTGCTGAATATCATGCCTCACCCACTCTGGAAGGACAAAGCCCAGCCTCTGTACAAAAACTTTCAGTCCGTTTCGATCAAAAAGGGCATGAGCGTCCATTCCAGAAAGCCGTTATTGTTGATACCTATGATGGTTATTTAAAAGCAGGCGATCAAATTGTTATTCGGATGGGAGACCGTCGTTTTGGTGGGCCGGGTACCCGAGTACAAACGTTTACAGAAGAGTTTTTTAAATTCCGTTGTTATGCCGACCCACTAGGTACTTCACGGTTTGCCGCCGTTGAACCGGATCTTACGATTAATATTAAACCGGGTTTGCCCGCGCTATTACAATGGGCAGGTTCACGTCTGGTTAAGCAGGGCGAAAAAATTCCATTGCGTATTCGTGCCGAAGATGAATGGGGTAATACCTGTTGGTCTCGGGCAGACAAAGTACATGTGTCGGCAACTTTAGATGGAAAAAGTTGTTACGAAAAAGATATTAACTTACCGAAAGAAGGCTGGTCAGTACAATTACTGGAAGACATTCCTACGGATAAAGCGGGTGAGTTAATCGTTACAGCGTTTATGCCCGATCATTCTAATGTTAAACCTCATACTTTCTATGTAACCATTGATAAAGATATAGATTTTCCCCGTATTTATTATACCGACTTGCATGTTCACTCAGAAGATACAGTGGGCACGAATTCCACCAGCTATAACTTAACTTATGGCCGGGATGTAACCGGCCTGGATGTACTGGCCTTTGCCCATAATGACTTTAATATTACACATGAACGATGGGATAAAACGGTTGAATTGATTCGAGATATTACTAAAGACGGTGAATTCGTTGCTTACCCAGGAACGGAGTGGTGCGGTAGCTCCTGTGCCGGTGGCGATCATAACGTTATTTTTTTACATGACGACGAGCCGGAGTTCCCTTACCTGAAGGATGGTACACACGTGCGTTCGGTAGACTGGAATGAAGACTCCGGCACAACCGTTGCAGAGCCAGGTGCCTGGCCGCTGGAAGAACTTTGGGCAGCGTATGCACATGATCCAGAAGGCCATTTATTAACGCCGCATGTCGGTGGTCGTCGTTGTATTCTGGACTGGCATCACCCAGAGTTAGAAAAACTAATCGAGATTGGTTCGGCCTGGGGTCATTTTGGCTGGTTATATCAGGATGCAATGGAACGTGGTTATAAGATTGGTGCGAGTATGGCCGGTGATGAACATCGCGGTCGTTGTGGTGGGGGGGTGCCGGGTACCGCTGTATTTGGAACCAAGGGCGGTATTTCCGGTGTTATCTCTCCAGCATTATCACGCAAGGCCATTGGTGTTGCTTTGCGCGAGCGTCATACGTTTGCCTCAACAGGTGAGCGCACTTTCGGTTTAACTACTTGTGGCAAGCACATAATGGGTGATGAGTTCGACCATAAAGGGGCGGCACAGGTAAATTATCGTTTTCTTGGTGATGCCGGCTGGGATGAAATTATTGCATACGATCAGGATGGAGAGCTCTGGAAACGTGATTTACAAAAAGAATTGGGTTATTCCGACAGGAAAATTCGTTTTCGTTGGGGTGGCGCACGTATAAAAGATCGTTATCGTTGGGCGGTATGGAAAGGTAAAATTACCATTACAAATGCCGTTATCAACGAATTTGAAGGTTTGGGGTTCGAACATAAAGAAGAAACATGCTGGCGCGAAACAGCGACGACGATTGGTTTTAAAAGTGATACCTATGGCGATGTAGATGCCATTGAAATGGATGTATCGCACCTTGCATCCGCTAAGATAAAAATTGAAGGAACGATCGATGGTTATGTTAAAGTCGGTGACCCGTTAAAAGGAAATCCATTTGTCCATTGCCCAACGTTTACCTGGGAGTTTACTGGCGAAGAGTTACTGGAAGCCGCCCGCCTGAAAAAAGATTTACCCGGTGTGGAAATGTTTTTGGCAATGGAGCGTATGAGTGATTCCGATGCGCCGAGGGAAATAACCGGCAATTTTGAAGTGCCACCAAAAAATGGTCCTCATGGCCATCGCCCGGTATATGTTGTTGCTCGTCAGGTTGATGATGCAAAAATCTGGACATCTGCGATGTTTATAACCTTTAAATAATAATAACAATAAAGCTGTCCTCCTTGGACTATTGAGGAATAAAGGAGACAGGTTAGGATTTCAATCTGTCTCTTTTATTCTTTTTTTTATATTCGTAGATTCAAATTGCTGGCGCAACAGTTTGTTTAATCCCGAAAAATACTTCCTTAGAGGTTTTAAACCCAGGACATTTTCAAAGGTGAGTATTTAATTTATTCATTACATTTTCAATTTTTGAGTGTAATCGTTGAAAATTATCCTTATGAGAAAAGACCCTGGGATATGAGCGAAATACACTTTTATTTTACAGTCGGTGAAATACAGGAAATTTCAGCGTACGGGAAATTAAAATTCACTAAAGCTAATAAACTTGCAATTCATGCTGTAGATGATCTGACTTTTGGAGAAATGCGGCAGTTTGAAGTTTATCGAGAGGAAAAAGGAACGTCTCTACCCAGAGTATTCCGTATTGAACAAGAAGCTATTGAATGGTTAAACTCATAGCAATAACCAGCATTAGTCATGCACACCAGTTGGTATCCGCTTTAAGATGAAAACAGTCTAACCGTTATATTTTGGTTTCGATTACTCTTGGACTAACGCGGTTAATTTAAAAAACCTAAAGCGTATTTTTTTCCAACCATTTAGTCACAATACTAATACCCGTGACCATCCCAATAACCGCAAGCAATGATTCCATTGATAGCGTTGAGATACCACTTAAACCCTGACCTATATTACACCCATAAGCCAATATGGCACCGATGCCCATCAATGAACCGCCAAGTAAGGCCATTTTTACCATGCCTTTTTGTGGTGCTGTTATTTTAAACTGTTTCGTTACTAATGCGAGTAGTAATGAGACTACTGCGGTACCGATTACAAATGAAATAGAAAAAGATAAAGCGGGTATTCGGCCAGAGGTAATGATATAACCAAAGCGTGCTAAGGGGCCGGAGATAGTTATAGCCGAAGGCCTGGTTGGATCAAATTCATCCTGAGCCAATACGCCAGTAACATACCAACTACATACGACTAGCAGGCCAACAATGATCCCAACAACAAGCATGCTTTTGTCTGGGCTGTGCTTCCGGCCTTTTGCAATAAAAATTAGTAAACCGATAATAATAACTGTTAGTACTAACCAGGAGGGTAACGATAGCATCGATGCGAGACCTGCATCGGTCGTTAAGTCAATGGAAGTGGCATGGGTCAGGTCAATTCGAGGCGTTTCAAGAAAACCAAACTGGGTAATAGCCGCAACAATGGCAAATGATAGGAGTACAATGAGAGAGTGAATACTGCCTTCCATGGTTCGAACGATGGTGCGTGCCGCACAGCCACCGGCTATTGCTGCACCTATACCGAAAAGTAAACCACCAATAGTCGCACCAAACCAGTCAAGGTTACTATTGCGATAAGATGAATCTGCAATAGCAACAATGTTCATCATCTCCAATATCTGGGTACCGGTAATAGCTACCAGTAGCGCTACAGCAAAGGCATTAGCCTGACGATGATCTTTAATCAGTATTAAATTACTGATACCTGCAACTAAACAGAAACGAAAACGTTGCACCATAACGGCGAATACCACTCCGACAGAGAAACCGCCGCCCACTAACCAAGTATTAATATCTTCCATATAATTTTCTCTGCAGTTAAACTTTTGTTAAGCCATGTTCTTTATAAAGCGCGATGGCTTTATCACTAAACATAAAATCTAAAAATTGCTGTCCCCATTTACCCGGTTCATTCAGTAAACCAATATGGTAATCGGTAGTTACGTGTTTATTGGTGTTAATTTCAATCAACTCGAAACTGTCAGGAAATATTCGAGTATAGCGTAATGCCAGGTGGTAATATACGATTGCGACATCGGCACTGTCTTCGTAAATGGTTTGAGGAACTTCACGATGGTGAATCGATTCACCAAAAACAGCTTGTGTTGAATCTTTATCAATTAAATCTTTAAAAGCATTAACATCAAGTGCTTGCTCGCTGGCAACATTGAGCAAGGTTTCTTTGTAGACACTATAACTGGCAGTTTCCGTTACCGGGTTTGATATTGTCAGTCGAACATCATCACGCAGTAAGTCTGCAACACCGGTAATCGATTTTGGATTCCCCTTTTTAACCAGCAAGACATTACCACTGCTGCGAGCAAATGCTTTATGTGATTTAATCTGTTTTTTATCAACCAGATTTTCGAGGATATTTTTGGGGCTAATAAAAATATGTGGCAGCACATTAATATGTAAATTACCGAGCGTAACCCCCCCTTTTAATACCGATTCGAGGATGACCCGGGGAGGTGTGGTCGCGTAAAAAATATCTTTAATGTCCGGGTGCTGCTGTAAGAAATGCTGACAGCAAGCCTCCAGCGCCATATGGTGGTTACCATCTGAGAAAACCACCAGCCGAGCGGTAAGCGGGTTACCATGAAGATCCAGGCAGAGGTTTGAGCCAGCCTGATTCCAGTTAAAGCCAGCACCATAGGTGGCCTGGCTGGCTTCTAAGGGCCAATTTAATCGAGTTTTCATCAGTCAAATATAGGTAACTTATTGATTAAATGCAAATTTTCTTGTGATAACAAATTAAATTTTTGCTTAAAATAGACAAGAATTTAGAGTATACTAGCGCGCCTTGTCAGACACAGTCTGTCAGGCAAAGCGAGCCGCCAGTTTGTCCAGGGCGGCTGTTTTATTTGGCTACA
>Ga0316207_10002120_pt1 | contig 21490 bp, 26 predicted proteins | sample 6weekpyrite_MG_FD_204943 | JGI IMG/M metagenome (GOLD analysis project Ga0316207, IMG submission 204943) | Microbial mat bacterial communities from mineral coupon in-situ incubated in ocean water Damariscotta River, Maine, United States -... | ecosystem: Environmental > Aquatic > Marine >...
CCGTAAAAACGCTCGTCAAGAATGACTGGATCAGGTTGCTGGTGATTGATCCTGAAAAACAGGTCGTCTATCAATACAACAACGGGCAATGGGATAGCCAGATATTATCCGGTTCTGATGAACTGCCCTTAGCGAAGGAGTCTAGCTAATAATGAAAAATCTAAATTTTAGCTCAGTCAAGAAACTCGAAATTATTCTCAGTGGTGAGCACCAGGCGTTTGCCACAGAACTGCTCGACAAGGCAGGTGTGACGGGTTACACGATTATTAATAATGTTTCAGGTAAAGGTCGTCATGGTTTTCATGATGGGCATCTAATGTTTAATGAGGAAGATGTCTTGATCATGATTATCGTTGCAGTGCCCGAGGACCTGGTAGAACCTATCCTTGAAGGCTTGTCCCCCTTCTATAGCGAGCATACTGGCGTTGTGTTTGTTTCTGATATCCAGGTTACGCGAATGGTTAAGTTTAGTAGTTAATGTAATTAACATGCTGATTGTAAAAGATTAGCTTGTTCCCTTGTTTTGTTAACAGCGAAATCTATACATGTTTAGTGAGCCGGGTATTCTCATACTGCCCGGTTGTCCTTCCAATCCTTAATCATCGATAAATTACTATAGTTTCCATTGTAATATGCGATGGGAATCTATACGTAATACGTTGATAATAACCGACAAGTATTCTCAATTATTAAGGGTGCTGTCCGTAACCGTGACAGTAGATTGGAATGACGCGTATATTTAATGAAATCCACTTACAGAACCTCCGTGGTGATATCTTTGGGGGGGTGACTGCAGCGGTGATTGCCTTGCCGATGGCACTGGCCTTTGGTGTTGCATCCGGTGCCGGAGCTGAGGCAGGCCTGTACGGCGCTATCTTGGTAGGACTGTTTGCCGCCCTGTTTGGCGGTTCACCTACACTCATTTCGGAGCCTACCGGGCCAATGACCGTTGTCTTTACAGCGGTCATAGCAAAGTTGATTGCATCGGATCCTGTAAACGGGATGGCAATGGCCTTCACGGTTGTCATCATGGCCGGGGTATTCCAGATCCTGTTTGGTGTGATGAAACTGGGGAAATATGTCACCTTGATGCCGTATACAGTCGTATCCGGTTTTATGTCGGGTATTGGTATCATCCTCATTATCCTGCAGCTGGGTCCGTTAATGGGGCAGGCGTCGCCAAGTGGTGGTGTGCTGGCGGTACTCGAAAACCTGCCATCGATGGTTCAGTCGATACGGATTGAAGAGGCATCACTTGCACTGGGCACGCTGGCGATTTTATTCCTGCTGCCTGGCAGCCTGAAGCGCTACCTCCCACCGCAGTTGGTCGCACTGGTTTTGTGTACGGTCCTGTCAGTCATTTTCCTTGGTTCAGACGAGATTCGTCGTATTGGTGAAATCCCCCAGGGGTTGCCAGCCCTGCAGTTACCGGTCTTCAGTGCGGAGCAATGGCAAATCATGCTCATCGATGCCATTGTACTCGGCATGCTTGGGTGTATTGACGCCTTGCTGACATCGGTGATCGCCGACAGTATTACCCGCACGCGTCACAAATCAGACAAGGAGCTGGTCGGACAGGGGATCGGTAATGTGATGTCCGGACTGTTTGGTGGACTGCCAGGCGCAGGTGCGACAATGGGTACGGTTGTAAGTATCCAGGCGGGCGCCAGAACGGCACTGTCTGGTATAGTCAGGGCAGGCATTCTTCTCGTTGTTGTTTTATGGGCGGCTGATTTAACCTCTATCATTCCGTTGGCTGTACTTGCTGGCATCGCCTTCAAGGTCGGTATCGATATTATTGACTGGAAGTTTCTCAAGCGCGCACACCTTATTTCAGGTAAGGGCGCGCTGATCACTTATGGTGTGATATTGCTCACGGTACTTGTCGACCTGATCGCTGCAGTAGGCATCGGGTTGTTTGTCGCAAACGTCATGACAGTAACGCGCCTTTCTGAATTGCAGGCGGACGACGTTAAGGTGATGACGGGTTCGTGTGAAGATTCCATTGGCATGTCAGAAAAAGAGAAGGAACTGTTTGAACGTGTTAAGGGCAAGGTGTTACTGCTGTACCTGCGCGGAACAATGATATTCGGAACTTCAAGGGCCATCACAAGGAAGAACTCTGATATTGAAGGTTGTGATTCCTTGCTTATCGATCTTCATGATGTAAAACACCTTGGTGTCTCCGCAGCACTTTCCCTCGAGGAAGCCATACTGGATATGGTCAATGCCAAGCGTGATGTTTATATCATCGCCAGTGAAGGGCAGCCATTATCACGCCTGGAAAAGATGGGGTTGCTCAAACAGATCCCGGAACAAAATATTGTTATTGACCGTGAGACAGCGCTGAAATCCCTGGTGGTGTAAGCCTGACTAGCTCAGCCCGTAATCTCGGCATGGATCTCGGCAAAGGCTGCGATGGCCTTGTCGAGATCATCTTTTGTATGCGCGGCAGAAATTTGTGTGCGGATACGTGCCTTACCCTTGGGTACAACAGGGAAGAAGAAACCGATGGCATAAATGCCACGCTCCAGTAATTTTCTGGACATCTCCTGGGCTAACATGGCATCCCCCAGCATAACGGGCACGATCGGGTGATCACCTTCAGGGATCGCAAAACCTGCATCTCGCATCCCCTCGCGGAAATAGCGTGTATTGTCTTCAAGGCGATCCCGTAATGCTGTTGATTCAGAAAGCATGTCGAGCACCTTGAGTGATGCTGCACAGATAGCAGGTGCGACCGTGTTTGAGAACAGGTAGGGGCGCGAGCGCTGGCGTAGCATATCAATAATTTCTTTACGCCCTGATGTATAGCCACCCGATCCACCACCGAGCGCTTTGCCAAAGGTTCCCGTTATAATATCAACACGGTCCATGACATTGTGGTACTCATGAATACCGCGCCCGGTTTTGCCCATAAACCCGACTGCATGGCAGTCATCGTGATGAACCATGGCGTCGTATTTGTCAGCGAGGTCACAGATCTGGTCGAGTTTTGCAACGGTACCATCCATTGAAAACACACCATCTGTCGTAATCAGGATACGTCGAGCTCCACCGGCCTTGGCTTCTTTGAGTTTTTCCTCGAGATCATCCATGTCACTATTCTTGTATCGAAAACGCGCGGCTTTACATAGACGCACACCGTCAATGATCGAGGCATGGTTCAGCTCGTCAGAAATGACAGCGTCTTCTTTTGTGAGAATGGTTTCAAAAAGGCCGGCATTGGCATCGAAACAGGCGGCGTAGAGGATGGTGTCTTCCATGCTGAGAAATTCGGTAACTTTTTGTTCAAGGGTTTTGTGAATAGATTGCGTGCCACAGATGAAGCGCACCGAGGCAAGACCGAAGCCCCATGTGTCATAGCTATCTTTGGCGGCATGGATAACTTCAGGGTTGTTGGCCAGGCCAAGGTAGTTATTCGCACACATGTTGATGACTTCACTGCCATCAGCAAGTGTGATGTCATTTTTTTGGTCTGAGGTAATAACGCGTTCTGTTTTCCATAACCCCGTATCGCGTATTTCCTGGAGATCGTGTGCGATGCTTTCACGTGCGCTTTTGAAACTCATTTTATTCTCCTGCAGGGGTTTCGCCTGTCCAGTCGAGGATAACCTTGCCTGATTGGCCTGACCGCATGACATCAAAGCCTTTCTGAAAATCTGTGTAGTGGAAGCGGTGAGTAATGATGTCTTTTAAAGGAAGGCCTGTCTGGACCATCATGACACCTTTGTACCAGGTCTCAAAAATTTCTCGACCATAGATACCTTTGATAAATAGCCCCTTGAAAACAACCTTGGTCCAGTCGATGCCAGTACCATCAGGGACAATACCCAACATGGCAATGCTGCCACCGTTAATCATCATGCCAAGCACATCCTGGAAGGCCTTAGGTGAGCCTGACATCTCAAGGCATACGTCAAAACCTTCCAGAATACCGAGGCTGGCCATGAAGTCCTTGGTTATTTCAGTCTTGGCAACATTAATCGGGATCGCGCGGGGGGCAATCTTCTTTGCAAGATCCAGCCGGTAATCATTGATATCAGTTATAACAATATTGCGTGCGCCACAATGATCGGCAACCATCGCGGCCATGATACCAATCGGTCCAGCGCCAGTGATGATGACGTCTTCGCCCACCATGTTAAACGAAAGGGCTGTGTGCACAGCATTGCCATAGGGATCGAAGCAGGCGAGTTCTTCAGTCGGGATATCAATGTTTGGTCTAAATACATTCTTGGCAGGGATGGCAACGTATTCTGCGAAAGCACCGGTACGGTTAACACCGACACCAATTGTATTCGGGCATAAATGACGACGACCAGCGAGGCAGTTACGACAGCGCTCACAGACAATATGACCTTCGCCTGAAACAATATCACCAATTTCAAGCTCAGCGACATTTGCACCTGTTTCAACAATTTCACCGGCAAATTCATGGCCAATCGTCATCGGGACGGGAATTGTTGCCTGGGCCCACTCATCCCAGTTGTAAATATGGATGTCGGTACCACAGATCGCCGTTTTGTGGATTTTTATCAGTACATCATTATTGCCGACTTCAGGGACAGGGACCTCATCCATCCACAAGCCTTCTTTGGCATGTTTTTTAACCAGTGCTTTCATCGTGTTCATATTGTGCAATAACTCGTGTCGATAATTGTCTGTTAATCCTAACATATCTGTTTGGTAGCAAAAGCGGATGAATAAAAAAAGCAGGCACTAAGGCCTGCTTTTTGAATAACGTCCGAGTGTTTTACTCAGATGTTAGTGTTGTCGCTTAGAATATTAAATTCATCATTGAGAGCATGACGATGAGGAATAATATAGTCATGATACCGCCAGCACGCATGAAGTCAGGAACGCGATAACCAGCAGGCCCCATGATAAGCGCATTCACCTGGTGCGTTGGGATCAAGAATGAATTTGATGTTGCGATGGCAACCGTCAATGCAAACACTGCCGGGTTTGCGCCAACACCCAATGCAATGTTCACCGCAAGTGGAACAAGCAACACGGTGGCACCGACATTGGACATGACGAGCGTAAAGAAGGTCGCTAATACCGCAACTGCCGCCTGGATCACCCAGATAGGTGCATCACCTACAAAGTAAAGAACCTGCTCTGCGATCCACTTCGCTGTACCGGTCGTTTCAACGGCCAGGCCAAGTGGTATCAGGGAGGCAAGCAAGAAGACTGTTTTCCAACTGACCGCCTCATAGGCTTCATCAATGGTGAGAACGCGTGAAAGGATCATCCCCATGGCACCCGTGAGCAGGGCGACTGAAAGGCGCAGATCCGTAAACAGGACAAGGCATAAGGCAACCGTAAAGAAGAACGTTGCCCAACGGAGTTTCTCAGGACGAAGTTTTTCTTCGCGCGGATACTCAGAAGTAACGACGACAAAATTACGATCATCTTCAATACGTTCGAGTACATTCCAGTGAGTATGGACGATCATTGTGTCGCCAGCTTCGAGTGGAATTGTGCGAATGTCATCACCTTCACGCAGGGTCTTGCCTCCACGGTGCAGACCGATCATTGCAAGTCCATAGGTCTTACGCATCCACAGGTCACAGGCGCTCTTACCAATCAGTGATGAACCGGGTGGGATGACGATCTCAGCAATACCTGCACGGGCGGGTGAGAGGTCGTCGACAAAGTTACGAAGATCATCACAGTTTTTAAGGCCATATTTTTCAACGAAGTCATCAATCGAGCTGGGTTCGGCAACAACACCAAGTACCATACCCGACTGCATCTCTACATCTCGAGCAAGCGTACCCGGACCAACACGCGTTGCGGAACCGGCGCGTTTGCTGGCAATCACACGGATACGGCTAGAGGTTTCGATGTCATCAAGCGTTAGCCCGATGATATCACTGCCTTGTGGAATGACGACTTCAAACAAGGCGTATTGGACATCATAGACATCCTGGAAATATTGCATTGAATTCGTGCCAGTCGTGCTGCTTTCTGTCTTCGTTGCAGGAAGTACAAAACGGCCTGCAAGCACAAAATAGATAATGCCGGTAGCAACCAGGGCGATACCAACAGGGGTGACTGAGAATAAACCCCAGGTCTCCATCTGCTGTGCTTGTGGGAGCGCCTTGTTTGACGTCAGGATTAAATCATTCAGCAAGATTAGTGGACTTGAGCCGACCATGGTCACGGTTCCGCCGAGGATGGCACAGAAGCCCATTGGCATAAGCAGACGCGACATCGGCAGGCCTGAACGTGCAGAGATTCGTGAAACCACTGGCAGGAACAATGCAGCGGCGCCTACGTTTTGCATGAATGACGAAATGAAACCAACTGTCGTGGAAATAATCGGGATGATGCGGCTCTCTGTTTTTCCACCAATCTTTAGAATGAAGGCAGCGACACGGGTCATGAGCCCGGTTTTATCCAGGCCTGCACCAATGATCATCACGGCAATAATTGACATGACCGCATTTGAAGCAAAGCCATCAAACAGGTGAGTGGTATCAACCAGGCCTGTTTTCAGCCCCATGAGCGGCGCAAGTAGCGAGGTCAGGCCAAGCAGCACCATGATCGAGGCCGCTGCAACATCAACACCCACCACCTCGAAGGCAAACAGGTAAATCGTTAAAAGAAGGATTGCGGTTACCCAGGCAATTTCAACAGTCGGAACAATCGATGCCAGGTAGACAGCCATTACCATAAAAATGGCAAGGGCGACGAGTTGCTTGATGGAAGGTTTGGATGTGCGTTTTGACACCTTTTCTTCATCGGCCAATGCAGCCATGTTAACTCCTTAACTACTTGTGTAACTTCGAAAAACAGCGCGGCCACGGCAACCCATGGGCTACTGAAAATTGTGTAAATCGGTTCGATATGGCTTCCGGGGGAATCGGAATAACACACTTACCAGGCTCATGTGGCTGGCGAATGACAAACCACACGGAAACAAGGCCGCATAATGTATACGTTTTCAGGTCTGGTTACAAATAATAGGGGTATTTATGTGCTTTTCAGTGCTAAATAAGCGCGTTTACGACCAGGTAGGCCCCAAGTATGACGCCAATCCAGAGCACCATACTCCCCGTTGGCCAGCTTTCGGCCAGGTGGTAGCGTGACAGGCTGTTGGTACGGATGAGGGATTTGCAGCCGTCCAGGTATCGCTGTGCCATAGACAGTAAGAATGTATTGAAATCACTCATAGCTTTAACTGCTATATGACCTGATGCCGGGAGGAGTTTGCGGTATAGCCACTCGATATCGATATTGACCGAGCGTAACTCGGGCGGATACATGCCCTGTTTGTTGAGCCAGACAAAGGCGAGTGCAGAGAAGAACAGTAGCTGTAGCTGGGTGAGTACATGACTCAGGTCATACGGCCAATAGTCAACCTGCCACGGCAGTAGTGCATACAAGTACTGAGGCTGTACGCCAATTGCAATACACAGGAACGCTGCAATCGCCATGGCAATGAGCATGTTATTCGGGGCTTCTGCCGGGCGTAATCCCGAGTCATGGTGGAAGAATGCAAAGTAGGGGATCTTGATGCCCGCATGATGGAATACGCCGGCGGCGGCAAATAATAGCATCAACCAGGTGATAAAGTGCTCACCCTCAAGTGTTGCAGACATGATCATGGACTTGGCGACAAAACCACTGAACAGCGGGAAGGCCGAGATCGACGCGGCGCCGATGATACAGAATGTCGCCGTCCAGGGCATGGTTTTGTAAAGTCCGCCGAGATCAGAGCCATTGATATTGCCAACCCGGTAGAGCACGGCACCCATCGACATGAACAGCAGTGATTTGTAAATAACGTGTGCGAAGGCATGCGCCACGGTGCCGTTCAGTGCCAGCGCGGTACCGATGCCAACGCCGACGACCATGAAGCCAAGCTGGTTGATCATGCTGTAGGTCAGTACCTTGCGCAGGTCGTTCTCGATCACGGCATAGAAGATCGGGAAACAGGCCATCGCACCACCGATGTAGATCAGTAGTTCGGTACCCGGGTAACCACGGGCCAACGTGTAGATAGCCAGCTTGGTAGAAAAGGCAGACAGAAATACGCTGCCTGTTTCGGTTGCCTCTGGGTAGGCATCGACGAGCCAGCCATGTAATAGCGGGAAGGCGGCCTTGATACCGAAGGCAATAAAGATCAACCAACCCGCGAGACCCTCAAGGCCGATGTAATTAAAGTCGAGGGTTCCAGTTGTGTCGAAATAGACAATAGCACCTGCGAGCAACAACACACCGGAGAGTACCTGGAAGATCAGGTAACGTATGCCGGTCTTGATAGCGCGTTCGGTACGCCGTGCCCACACCAGGAACACGGAGGTCAGGGCAAGGATTTCCCAGAATATAAACAGCGTGATTAGATCACCCGCAAAAATTGCCCCGAGCGCACTGCCCGCATAGAGCAGGCCAGCGATTTGCTGGATCGTGTCCTTGATATGTAACGCATAGATCACGGCCATGAGTGCAGCAATATGGAACAGGTAGCCGAACAGCATGCTCAGTTTGTCGACACGCATGAATTCGAGTGTGTAGCCAAACGCGCCAATTGTGTAAGACAGGCCCGGTGCCGTAATAAGTGTTTCCGCGGCGACCATCGACACCTGTGGTTGTACATCGAACCACAGATGCAAAAGTCCAAGCAGCGGCGCTGCAACCAGAACTAAACTGCGCAGCGGTCCGCGCGTGACGAGCACGAGAGCGGCCGCGATAAAGAAAGGAATAAAGGGTGGCAGGCTACTCATCCACATCGTAATAGTCTTCCTTTCGCATGACGAATTTACGCAGTACTTTTGCTACCAATACAAGAAGCACACAGCCAACAAAACCGTAAATGGCATAAAACGCGGGAAATTCCTCCCATGCATGAACCGTGTGACGGTGAACAAAGAAATCGGCGATAAATAACCCTGCGCAGATGACATACAAAGTACGCAGCAAAAGCGTAACGTTGCGCGGCTTATCGAACAGGTAGGTTTTCTCGTTATTACTGTTGTTTGCATCAGCCATATCAGTTTCCTTTGACCGCTAGGGTTGCCAGGTTATAGACCGGATCCGGGTAGAAAAACAGGGCTACACAAATCAGAGATGTAAAACTCATTGCCAGTAATATGGGTAAAGGTGCCTCCTTGATACCAGTATCTTGTTCGCCTTGTGCAGATGGGCTGAAGAAGCCACGTGCGGCGATGGGTAACAGGTAGGCAATATTCAGAATTGAACTGAGCATAAATACACCAAGCAATACCCATTGCTCTGCCTGTACCGTACCAAGTGCCAGGTACCATTTACTCCACATGCCACCGAAAGGCGGCAGGCCAATAATACTCAGGCTACCGATGGTGAAGGCGGCAAAGGTCAGGGGCATACGTCGTCCGAGACCATTGAGCTGGCTAATATTGGTTTTATGTGCGGCAACCATGATTGCGCCTGCAGCGAAGAACAGGGTGATCTTGGCTGAGGCATGCATGGCAATATGCATGGAAGCGCCAATCAAACTCATTTCTGTTGCAATCAGTGCACCGAGCACGATGTAACTGAGTTGGCTAACAGTTGAGTAAGCGAGTCTGGCCTTGAGGTTGTCCTTGGTCATTGCGATAAGAGAACCGAGTAGTACTGTTGTCGCGGCAAACCAGATTAACCACTCACTGGCGCCCGACGAGAGAATAAAGTCACTACCAAAAATATAAATCGTTACCTTCAGTACGGTGAATACACCGGCTTTGACCACGGCAACGGCATGCAGCAGGGCACTGACCGGGGTCGGCGCGACCATCGCGGCAGGTAACCATTTGTGGAACGGCATGACAGCGGCTTTACCAATACCGAAGATGAACAGTGCATAGAGCAGGGCAGCATAGGCTGGGTCAAGTTTACCTGCGAGGATACCTCCCTCCGTGAAGTCGAGTGTGCCTGCGACTGACCAGGTGATGAGGATGGCGAGTAATTGCAAACCGATTGACGTACCGAGCAGGATGCCGAGGTAGATGCGGCCACTGCGTTTGGCCTCTTCAGTCCCTGAATGTGTGACCAGGGGGTAGGTCGATATGGTCAAGATCTCGTAACACAGGAACAATGTGAACAGGTTGTCAGAAAATGCCGCTGCAAGCGTACTACTGATGGCGACAGCAAACGAGGCATAAAAGCGGGTCTGGTTTTTTTCATTGTGACCACGCATATAGCCAATTGCGTAGACCGAGGTAACAAACCATAGTGTTCCTGCAACAAGTGCAAACAGCATGCCGAGTGGCTCGATAGTAAAGCTGATATCGATACCCGGCATGACCTCGAACAGTTCAAGCTGAGGACGTTCCCCAGCCTGCACACGTGTGAACAGCGTGATGACAAGCAGGGCGACAATCGCTGCAGTAATAAGGGTAATGCTTTCACGCAAGTTTGGGCGGCGATCAGCAAATACTATCAGCGGGGTTGCCACCAGGGGTAACAGCATCGCCAGGATCATCAGGTTTTCACTGGATATGCTCATCATTGCGGATCACCGAGCAGGAGTTTCACGGCCACTTCGGCTGTGCCGACGGTTAGCTCGGTATCAAGTCCAAAGTAGATATTCGCGATGACGAGGATCCAGGTCGGAACGAGCAACATGAGAGGTGCTTCTTTGATGTTGTTGACAGGTTCCGCGGCAGTTCTAAAGTAGAGGGCCTCGATGAGCTTCCAGACGTAAATAACGGCGAGCAGCGAACCGATAAGAATAACTGCAACGATGAGCCAGTTCTGTTGTTCTATTGCAGCTAAAACGAGATACCATTTACTGATAAAACCAGCGGTACCGGGTACGCCAATAAGGCTAAGGCCGCCGATAATAATTGCCGCAAAGGTCCAGGGCATCTGTTTACCGAGCCCTGCCATGTCCTCGATGCGGCTTGAACCAATACGGTAAACAATTGCACCGATTGCCATGAATAAGGCACCTTTCATCAGGGCATGGTTAAATAGATGGACAAGTGTCGCAGTCAGTCCAAGCATGCTGCCGAAACCAATGCCAAGCATCATGTAGCCAATTTGAGCGACACTGGAATACGCGAGCAGGCGTTTGCTGTCACGTTGATTAATCGCATAAAACGACATGATCAAAATACCCGCTACGCAAAGCAGTAAGAACAATTCGTCTGTTGGCGTGTTCTCAATAAACGAAAAGCCAAACACGGTAAAGATCACTCTGAGCATTACGTAAACGGCAACCTTGGTTGCTGTTGCAGCAAGGAAAACGGTAATGACCGAAGGTGCATAAGTGTAAGCATTCGGTAGCCATAAGTGTAACGGGAATAAGGCAAGCTTGAGCGCAAACCCAACCATAATAAATGCAAAAGCTGTTTGAATGGTGCGGTGTTCAACGAGATCGGGCAGGCGTTGTGACAGGTCGTTCATGTTGAGCGTACCCGTCATGGCATACAGCAATCCTACACCAATCAAAAAGAAGGTCGCCCCGATAGTGCCCATAATAAGGTATTGGTAGGCAGCAGTCAGTGCCTGGCGTTTTTTGCCAAGGCTGATCAGCGCATAGGTAGATAATGATGATATTTCAAGAAACACAAACACATTAAAAATATCGCCAGTTTGTGTAATGCCCAGCAAGCCAGTCAGACAGAGCATGAAGGCAGAATAAAATAATGAATGTTGGGGCTTGGAGATTTCTTTCTCGACACTGCGCAGTGCATACGGCAGTGTCACCGCGGCGATCCCTGCAACAATGAGTGCAACCAGCGCATTTGCCGCATCAATACGGTATTCAATGCCCCATGGCGGTGCCCAGCCACCTAATTCATAACTGATAATATTGCCAGATGCGACATTAACCAGTTGTTGCCAGGCCAGTAAAAAAACGACAAATGTAGTAATGCTGCTGACAGCCCAGGCAAGTCGGCCGTTTGGCAAAATGGCTACAAGCGGCGCGGCGAGCAGTGGCAAGACGACGATAAGCAGACTCAGGTGTGTTTCAATCACAGCGAATGATCCTGGTTATGTATATCGTCTTCCTCAATAGTGCCGTAGGCTTCTTTAATGCGTACGACAAGCGCAAGCCCAAGGGCCGTGGTGGCAACGCCAACAACGATGGCAGTTAGAATAAGCACATGAGGCAATGGGTTTGAGTAGAGTTCAACGGTAGGCTCGATGATGGGGGCAGCACCGTCCTTAACATTGCCAATACTGATGTAGAGCATAAACACGGAGACCTGGAAAACATTTAGCCCGGCAATTTTCTTAATCAGGTTGCCCTGGCTTATCACGGTATAGAAACCGGCCATCATAATAATGATGACAAGCCAGTAGTTGTAATGCCCGATGATGAGTTCCATAGAATAATTTACTCAGGACGTCCGCGTTCAGCGAATGTAAAGAAAATGATTAGCATCACAGACATCACAGTGATGCCAACCCCCAGTTCAATAACCAGGATGCCAAGGTGCTGACCTGCGACCTGGTTACTACCAAGAACGCCATACTCAAGGTATTTGCCACCGAGTATCAGGCTGGCAACACCGGTGCCGGCATAGATGAGGACGCCGAGGCTGGCCAGGAAATGTAAAACGCGAGGTGGGATTATTTTTTGAGCAAGCTCAGTACCAAAAACAAGCGCGTAGAGAATAATGCCAGCACTGAAAATCACACCTGCCTGGAAACCACCACCTGGTCCAAAATCACCGTGAAATTGTACATACAAGGCGAACAGGAAAATGAGCGGGATCATGAACTTTGAAATCACACGCAGGATCAAATTATGTTTCACGATCGTCTCCTGCTCGGGTTTCTGTTTTAGTTCGTCTACGACCACCAATGAGTAATAAGACCGCAACACCGGCCGTAAAAATAACCGTGACTTCACCTAATGTGTCGAAGCCGCGATAACTTGCAAGCACTGCGGTGACGACATTGGGTACACCTGTGTCAGGCAGACTTTGTTCCAGGTAATAGGGGGCAACATGTTGTTGTGCAGGCGCAAGTGGATCGCCAAAGGCAGGGATGTCTGACGTCCCATAAATTAACATGCCGCCGGTTAGAATGACGACAATAAGCGGCAGCCATGGTTTATGTGCCGGTAATTTTTCCTGCTTGTTATCACCCCGTGAGTAGGTCAGGGCAATTGTGCCAAGCATTAAAACGGTTGAAATGCCCGCACCGACTGCGGCCTCGGTAAACGCGACATCGACCGCGTCCATAACGACAAACAGGCCCGCAGAAATAAAGCTGAACGAGCTAAACAACATGATGACCGCAAAAAGGTTGCGCAGGTAAATAATGGCAATGGCATGAATGACCAGTAAGGCCAGCAGCACAATATCTACGATGCTTTCAATCATGCTTTGTACCCCAGGGCTTTACGCCACCAATCATGGCGGCATTCGCGAGAGAGTGTGAGGCTGTTGGGCTGGTGAAAAAGATAAAGGCAAATATTAGCAGTAATTTGAAGCTTGCCAGCGTTAAGCCGGCCTGCAGCCCCAGGCCAAGTAAAAATAATGCAGCGCATAAGGTGTCTGTCGTACCTGCAGCATGCAGGCGGGTATAGAAGTCAGGAAAGCGGTGCATGCCAATGCCACCAATAATACCTAGCAGGCCACCAAGCACCAGACAAACCCAACTTAGAATATCAATCATGGTCATCACCGTGATTGATTGTGCTGCCATCGGTATAGAAGTTGCCATGCTCAACAAGTTTGAGTACAGCGACGACGCCAATAAAGTTAATAAGTGCGTACACCAGGGCAATGTCTAGCAGGTCATGACGATTTGTCATGAATGCAAACACGGCTATTAAGAGAATGGTTTTAGTGCCAAGCATGTTCATGGCCGCAATACGATCATAAACAGTAGGGCCAAGCAGGGCGCGTGACAGGGCGAGTAAAATTGTTACGAGTATTGCGAATATCGCCACGGCATACATCATGGCAGAATATCCTTTTTATCAGGCACGGCAGCTGCCATTAACCCTGTTTTAAGATCATCGGCGGCGGCTTCATTCAGGGCATGGATAGAGAGCTTATTATCCTTTAAATCAATCGTCACGGTACCCGGGGTCAGGGTGATGGAATTAGCGTAGATCACCTTGCCAAGAATGGTTTGTTGTGTGGCGGGCAAGCTGAAAACAACCGGTTTAATCTGTTTTGGCCGTAGGATATTGTTAATGACTGCCAGATTTGCAGTAATGATTTCTTTGCCGAGATACAGGTAATAGCGAACCAGTCGCAGGCTAAGGTGAAAAGGATAGCTCTCATGATCAATCAGGTTCATGCGTCGCGACAGGTAAATAGTTAGCAGGCTGGAAGCAATGCCAAGACCAATGATGAGAGGGCTGGTATGTCCGGAAAGCATAAACCAAAACAGGAATATAAGTCCGCCAGTTATTATTATTCGCATTAAACTAAGGGGTATCCCAATTCATGTTCGATCCATTAATAAATGAAGTATACCAACTCAGTGAATCGACACAAAATGAATCAGACAACCTTACATATAATAAGTAGGGACGCGTGTGCGGCCTTGAAAGCCGGGTAACGCCTAACTAGGGCGGGGCATCTAGACGTTTATTATTATTAAGCGAACCTGGGTATGATACCCTTAAGTGCTTGAATAAATAAATAAAATACCGCCGCCTTGGTTCGAGCAGCAACGGTTTGTAACGTCAATTCCGATCAGATAAAGGGCAGTGCTTCTAGCTGAAATCCGCCGCGTTGTGCTTCCAGTGTGACAATCAGCGTTATTGAAAGAAACGTAGACAGTAAGCTGTAAACGAATACTTTGAATTTGTGTGTGTTGTTGTTCATTAGTCACTCCTTCGTCTATTTAAATAAACAAAAAATATCGTGTCACGATGCAGTCATTTTAATTGCGGAATCTGTCCATGCGACACGCGGATGAATCACGTCATGATCGATGATCAATTCCATATGTAGTTTTTCCATGATTTCGCACATTGTGTAGTCATCTGAAAATGAAGCTTCCAGGTGTTCACTGTGGAACCGGTTAAGAAACAGAAGGTTTGGGAACACGCCGTGTTCCTTTTCAAAGTTCCTGACGATTCGGTAAATATGGCCCAGCATAGTTGTAATCCTCCATGACGGCTTTTCATTGTCTAAATAATATACAGCAGGATTTATACCAACTTTATATTTACCTTTTATTACAGTTATTTAACAAAACAGTGATAATGGAACAGGCCAAGTAATGCACCAGATTGATGTGTATACGCTCCTATATGCACAAAAAATGTACACATGCAGCGAGTTGGGGGGGCAGGTAGCTGGGCGTACCTGTAGCCGTGGCTTTGGCAAGCCTTCTGGCAGGGTACAGGGTATAATCGACTGAGTTGCCAGAAAATGACAATAAAACATAAATGAGCACCCCTGACACTACACGCCAACGCACAGCAGAGCTACACGAGCAGCTCAATTACCACAATCACCGATATTACGTGCTCGATGCACCCGAGATCCCGGATATCGAGTACGACATGATGCTGCGTGAACTGCAGCAGATTGAGGCCGACTACCCCGAATTAAGGACAGCAGATTCGCCAACCCAGCGTGTCGGCGCACCGCCTCTGAAGCATTTTGCTGAGGTTAAACACGAAGTACCGATGCTTTCGCTAGGCAATGTCTTTTCAGAAGATGAATTGCAGGAGTTTGACAGGCGTTGCCGAGAAGGACTCGACACTGATGCTATCGAGTATGTCGCAGAGCCCAAGCTAGATGGCCTGGCGATCAGTATTTTATACAGGGATGGTGTACTTGAACGTGCCGCGACACGGGGTGATGGCACAACGGGTGAGGATGTAACGGCGAATGTCCGCACCATTGGCGGGATACCTCTCCGGCTGACGGGTGAAAATATTCCTGCACTGATCGAGGTGCGTGGTGAGATCTACATGCCACTTGACGGTTTTGACAACCTCAATGAACGCCAACGCGAGAAAAGTGAGAAGACCTTTGCCAACCCGCGTAACGCCGCAGCAGGTTCTCTGCGTCTGCTTGATTCAAGCATTACGGCACAACGCCCACTGACCATGTATTGCTATGCTGTAGGTATATGTACTGATGGTGTGTTGGCGAAGACACATGCCGAGGTCTTGGAGCAACTACGTGGTTGGGGATTACGGGTTTCCCATGAGCATGCGATCGTACAGGGTGCCGCCGGATGCCAGGCCTACTACGAACAGTTATTGAATAAGCGTAATGATTTGCCCTATGAAATTGATGGCATTGTCTACAAGGTCAATCGCTTTGACCAGCAACAAACACTTGGTTTTGTGTCACGCGCACCGCGTTGGGCCACTGCACATAAATTTCCCGCCCAGGAAAAGACCACGACATTGCTGGCGATTGATATCCAGGTTGGCCGTACCGGCGCATTGACGCCTGTTGCACGTCTTGACCCTGTTGAGGTCGGTGGGGTCGTGGTGACAAATGCGACCCTGCATAACCAGGATGAGATCGAGCGCAAGGATGTCCGTGTAGGTGATACTGTCATTGTACGTCGTGCCGGCGATGTTATCCCTGAGGTCGTCAGCAGCATTAAAGATAAACGTAAAAAAGGTGCGCGACGGTTTAAATACCCAACGGCTTGCCCGGAGTGTGGATCCGAGGTTATCCGCGTAGAAGGCGAAGCCGTGGCGCGTTGTTCAGGTGGCCTGTTTTGCCCGGCGCAGCGTAAGGAGAGCATCAAGCATTTTGCTTCACGACGCGCGATGGATATAGAGGGCTTGGGCGATAAACTCGTCGAACAGCTTGTTGATGAAGGCATGATTGCTGATGTCGCGGATCTCTATGCGCTGACACCTGAACAAATTTCCAGTATGGATCGTATGGGTGACAAGTCAGCAAAAAATTTGGTGACGGCATTAGAGAAAAGCAGGTCAACAACATTACCGCGCTTCATTTACTCACTCGGTATTCGTGAAGTGGGTGAGGCGACGGCACGTAACCTTGCCAACTACTTCGGTAACTTGTCTGCGATTATGGCTGCCAGCCAGGAAGATCTCGAAAAAGTTCCGGATGTAGGACCGGTGGTGGCACACAATATCGCTACGTTTGATCACCAGGCACATAACCGGGAAGTGATTGAGAAACTCATCGCTGCAGGCATTCAGTGGTCAGATATCGATATTTCGCAATCATCTGAGCAACCGCTTGAAGGAATGACCTTTGTGCTGACCGGTGCACTGTCAATGTCTCGCAGTGAAGCAAAAGAAAAACTCCAGGCAATGGGGGCGAAAGTCAGTGGCAGTGTCTCGAAAAAGACCAGTTATGTAGTCGCAGGCGCAGATGCCGGCTCTAAACTGACGAAAGCAACGGAGTTGGGGCTGACCATTCTCGATGAGTCGGCCTTGCAGACACTACTCGAAGGCGATTTATCTATACTTAATTAAATAACGAGTACATTTATTGTTTCTTCAAACGGCGCCAGTTCGAATCGGCACGCGAAATATAGCCGAACATATTTTGTTTCCAGCGCGCCTGAACTGCGGGTGAGTAATTCAGATAAAGTTTGTCATTCACGATTTTCCATGCCCGCGCATCGGTAGGGGCGAGCGACCCCTTTGCTGCAGCGTAGGCACAGTACCCCCCATATTGGGGCGCATATTTCTCTGGGTTTTCGATAAATAGATCACGGTGCTTTTTACTGGCAAATTGCCATGTAACGCCTTGCCAGTCGTGTGTGAGATCTGAACGCCCCCATACCGGCCGTTCCTCCGTAAAATAGGCAACAGGATCATAGCCACCAATTGCCAGGCCATCTTGATTGTAAATGCCGTCCTGCGCAAACACTTGAACCGTATACAACAGTAGACAAATCAGAGTCGCATTGAGTGTTTTTTTCATAATATGCTTGTGATGTATTATTGAATAAAATGTTTAGCAAACAACATGTAACTTTTAAATAAAAATGATTTTATTTTTTTAGGTATTCAATAATGCTATCGATTTCACTATCGAGGTCTTCTGTATAAACAAGCTTGTACTCGATACCTGTTTTATCCAGATAGTGCTGCAAGGTGCTACTGATTTTTTCATAGGCCTTGTCGGCAGGGTAATCGAGCTTCTCGCGCTGCGCTTGTCTTGCCATTGACTCAAACAGTGCCGTCTTATCGCGTCGATCGAGCACCAGCAATGCCGATATATCTTTTGGATCAATCTTTTCAAGATCGACTGGCCAGACCTTTTGTACCATACCTGGCTGGGGTGGAGATGTTATTTCGTAATAACCACCGGGGTTACCTTCAACAGGGGTCAGTGCTTCACTGACAAAGGCCTCGCCGTGTACCGGCAGACCGGCCTTGACACATTGCTGCATGACAAATGAAGTACCGCAGCGTGGGCCTTTAGCCGTTACTATCTTCATTGAAGCCCAATCACCCTGTTGACCTGGTTACTCTAGTAAGAATCCAGGTTAATACCCCGGGTCTTGGCTGCAGGTGCGGATGGCTTTTTAGTATCAGGCAGTGTTATGACCGCCTTGCTGCGAAGTTGCACCAGGTATTTTTCAATCTGGTTGCGCTGCAGAACTTGCTTGACCCGGTCTTTCACTTCTTCATATTTAGGTGGCGGGTTAACGCGTTTGTCATCGAGATAGATGATATGCCAGCCAAACCGTGTTTTGACAGGTGTGGTTGCATGTTGACCCTTTTCAAGCTTGGCAACGGGGGCTTTGAATTCAGGTAGTAAATCAAATTCTGACTGCCAACCGAGTAAACCACCTTCAGATGCAGAAGGGCCTGTTGAGTATTTCTTTACCAGGGAAAAGAAATCTGCACCTTCTTTGAGTGCTGCCATCACCGTTGTTGCATCGTCTGCATTTGAGAGCAAGATGTGGCGTAAGTTGTATTCTGTCAGTGTTAACTCTGACATGCGCGCCTCATAATCTTTACGCATTTGCTCTTCAGTCAACGGGTTAGTGGTAACGTAATTCTGAAAAGCCGCGCTGGCAAGAATATTTTTACGGTGTGTTTCAAGTTCGCGTATTATTTCAGGCTTGTTATCCAGTTTAAGTGATTCAGCATCCTGGATCGCGAGTTCATAATTAATAAATTCATCGAGCAGACGGGCATCTGAAATATCGGGTTTTTCTTTACTGCCCGCATGACGTTGTGCGATGTAGTCCTTGAAAGACTTTTCATCAAGCGCACGGCCGTTTATCGTGACGACAATATTGCCCGCAGCCATATCCTTTTTGCTTGGTGTGGCTTCAGCAGCGGACGAGGCTGCTTCTTGTTTAGGCGCATCCTTGTCGTTACTGCCACCACCACAGCCTCCTACCATGAGGGCAACGATGATTGGTGCAGCGAGTAGTGAGTATGTCTTCATGTGTATTCCCTTATAACTTTTTCATTCAGGTGTGGATGCCTTGATGCTGAGTGCATGGATATCGGTCTGCATCATGTCACCAAGCGCATCATAGACCTGGCGGTGGCGTTCTAGTAGGGACTTTCCTTCAAAGGCCTTGGCAATAATATGGACTTCAAAGTGGCCCATACCCGTCTTTGCACCTGCATGGCCTGCATGTTTATGACTTTCATCAATCACCTCGACGGAGTCGGCACCAAGGTTGTCAGTCAGAAGCTGTTTGATCCTGACCAGGCGTTCGCTGTTATCAATCATGGTAATACTTTCCTGAAAGGCTTTACTGTAACTTGTTTATACACGCCTGCTGCAATGTATGGATCTGCATCCGCCCAGGCTTGCGCAGACTCAAACGAATCAAATTCCGCAACGATAAGGCTTCCCGTGAAGCCGGCAGGCCCAGGGTCGTCATTGTCAATGGCAGGATGAGGACCCGCCAAGACCAGGCGTCCTTCATTGTTTAATTGTTTTAATCGTTCGACATGTGCAGGACGGACGCTCATGCGTTTATCGAGGCTATCCTCGACGTCCTCACTAATAAATGCATATAACACTAATCGGTTTCCTTCTTGTCAGTTCCTTTATCAGGACTGTCGTCACTGTTCACATATTTCGCCAGGAACAGGCTTTGCGCGATCAAAAATGCAAAGGTGGCGCCAAGCATGCCAAAGGTTTTAAAGTCCACCCAGGCCTCTTCACTGAAATTGAAAACCACGTAGAGATTCACGAACCCCATCAGGGTAAAGAAACCGACCCACATGAAGTTAACCTTTGCCCAGACATTATCGGGTGCCGTAATCACATGTCCCATCATGCGTTTAACAAAATTATCTTTACCAATGTAATGGCTGGCCAGGAAGGCAAGTGCAAAGACCCATTCAAGCACGGTGGTCTTTAACTGGATATAAAATGGGTTGTCGAGCGCAATCGTGATGCCACCGAATACACTGATAAGTACTAGTGTTATTAGGTGCATTTTTTCAAACGTACGGTGTAAAACCCAATGTATTGCGACTTGTACAAAGGTAGCGCCAATACCAACCTGGGTGGCGATAATGATGTCATTGTTGAAATATTTATAGGCGACAAAAAACAGTATTATCGGAAAGAAATCAAACAGCATTTTCATAATAATTCGGGTACGGCTGTGTGCCGCTACTCCAGTTACCAATTTGCCCTTATTATGCACGAGGCTGGGTACAAATGTCTGCCGAAAATTGATGTAAATGAGTATTAGTACTCGTCTTTCCTGTCAATACCTATACAATGAGCAGCGATGTTTGACCTGCATTCACATAGTACTGTTTCAGATGGCACGCTGACGCCGAGCGAGCTGTGTGCGCATGCGCGCAAGCAGGACGTCAGTGTCCTGGCGTTGACCGACCATGACTGTGTCGATGGGCTTGCAGAGGCTCGCCAAGCGGCTGCCAGGGAAGGAATTGAGTTGGTCAATGGCGCGGAAATATCGGTGAGCTGGAAGGGGCAGACAATTCATGTGGTTGGTCTTCATATAGATCCCGATTTCGCACCGCTACGGAAAGGCCTTGAGGAAATATGTGAATACAGGGTATGGCGAGCTGAGGAAATTGGTCGTCGTCTTGAGAAAAAACGCATTCCGGGTGCATATGAGAGGGCCAATGAATTAGCGGGTGGCTCCCTGGTTGCACGCACACATTTTGCCCGTTTCCTTATCGAGGCAGGGTATTGCTCGTCCATGGGTGAGGTATTTAAAAAATACCTGGTCAGAGGTAAACCCGGCTATGTCCCGGGCGAGTGGGCACCACTGGATGAAGCCGTTGGTTGGATCCGTAATGCCGGTGGTATACCTGTCGTTGCGCACCCGGCACGTTATCGCCTGAGCGGCATGAAATTAAGGTCGTTATTGTCTGATTTTAAAGATGCGGGTGGCCTGGCAATGGAGGTTGTATCAGGTAGCCAGACCCAGGACCAATGCAGAAACATGGCCGTACACGCGCAACGTGCTGAATTGCTCGCCTCTCAGGGCAGTGATTACCATGGCCCAGGCAATCAGTGGATAGAATTAGGGCGTCTCTACCAGATGCCAGAAGGCTGTAAACCTGTTTGGGAAAGCGAATACTGGCATGAGCGAGCGGTCGCGGGTCAATGAGCCAGTTTTTTCAGATCCA
>Ga0316207_10002121_pt1 | contig 21483 bp, 22 predicted proteins | sample 6weekpyrite_MG_FD_204943 | JGI IMG/M metagenome (GOLD analysis project Ga0316207, IMG submission 204943) | Microbial mat bacterial communities from mineral coupon in-situ incubated in ocean water Damariscotta River, Maine, United States -... | ecosystem: Environmental > Aquatic > Marine >...
ATCATTGAAGGTTGGAGTGTCTCACAGGTGCTTGATGCGGTAAGTAGTAATGATAATATTAAACATTTAATTGGCACTGCATCAGCAACAGAGTTAATGGCTAAACTGGATCAGCCTGATGTTCTTCATGCAGAAGGTTGGTTATTTCCTGATACCTATTATTTTGTTCGTGGTGAATCAGATATTAATATTTTATTACGCGCTCATAATGCAATGAAGCAAAACCTGGAACAGGCATGGAAAAACCGTGAGAAAGGCTTACCCTATAAAACAGCCTATGAAGCTTTGATCATGGCATCAATTATCGAAAAAGAAACGGGCAAAGTTGAAGAACGACAAGAAATAGCCGGTGTATTTGTAAGACGTTTACGCAAAGGAATGAGATTACAGACCGATCCAACCGTTATCTATGGCATCGGAGAAAAATACGATGGCAATATACGGCGCAGTGATCTACGTAGGGATACGCCGTACAATACTTATACGCGTAGTGGCTTGCCACCAACACCGATTGCTATGCCCGGACGCGCTGCAATAGAAGCTGCTTTACATCCTGCCAAAGGCAATTCACTTTATTTTGTTGCCAAAGGTGATGGTAGTCATGTATTTTCAAGTACATTAAAACAACATAATGAAGCCGTTATTAAATATCAGTTAAAAGGCCGCCGAAAAGCATTTTCATCTTTTTCCGGTAGTGAGAATAAAAAGTGAAAATAACAATAACAAAGGTATCGAACTAATGAGTGGTCGTTTTATTACCATTGAAGGCATCGAAGGCGTTGGCAAGACGACCAATATTGAATTCATAGAAGAATTACTGCGCGATGCGGAAAAAGATATTGTCATGACTCGCGAACCTGGGGGGACCTCATTAGGTGAGGATGTACGTGAATTATTATTAGGCCATAAGCATGATGGCATGAGCCGTGACGCAGAATTATTATTAATGTTTGCTGCACGTGCTGAGCATCTTAATAAAGTCATCAAGCCTGCACTGGATGCTGACAAATGGGTGATCTGTGATCGTTTTACGGATGCGACCTATGCTTATCAAGGTGGTGGCCGTGGCTTTGATACGGCACCAATTGAGGCGCTTGAAAATTTAGTACAAGCTGATTTACGACCAGATCTAACCTTATTGCTCGATGTGTCTGTTGAAATAGGTCTGGACAGGGCAGGTAAGCGTAGTGAGCCGGATCGTTTCGAAAAAGAAAAGCATGATTTTTTTGAGAGGGTGCGCCAATGTTATTTGCAGCGCGCCAAGGCTGATCCCGATCGCATGATCATTATTGATGCAAGCAAACCCCTTGAAGAAGTACAGTCACAAATTCATGCAGCAGTGACGGCATTTATTAAGCAATGAGTATTCTCCCCTGGCAAACAGAGCAATGGCAGCAACTTGTTTCACGCCGACAACAAGCTAAGTTGCCGCATGCCATTTTGCTAAGCGGGGCTGAGGGCTTAGGTAAACATCAATTCGCAAAACAGTTTTCTGAAAGCCTGTTATGTCATGACAATGACGAAAATGGGGCAGCATGTGGTCAATGTCGTGGATGTTTATTATTAAAAGCCGGTAGTCATCCGGATATAAAATGGATTGAACCGGAAGAAGCAGGCAAGGCGATAAAAGTAGATCAAATACGCTCATTAGCTGCTTTCACGCCGCTAAGTGCCCAATTTGAGCAAGGTTATAAAGTCATCTTGATTGGTCCGGCTGAAAGCATGAACCGCGCTGCGGCAAATAGCTTACTTAAAACACTGGAAGAACCTGCTGACAACACCATTTTAATTTTACTCAGCAGTGCACCACAACAACTGTTGGCGACTATACGAAGTCGTTGCCAGCGATTAAATTTTGTTGCACCTGACTATGCAACAGCAAGTCACTGGCTTAAAACACAATCACTTCAAAATGCTGAACAATGGTTAGAAATCGCCGATGGTGCGCCACTGACGGCACTAGAATTGGCGAATAGCGATGATTCTATTGAGTCACGCTACGAAAATGGTCTAGAGACCCTTGAAGCATTGCAATCACGCCGTAAAGATCCCTTATCAACGGCAGCTGAATGGCAGAAAAAAGATGGTCTAAGAGCGGTAAAATGGCTAACAAATTGGGTCATGGATATTCTTCGTCTGGCACAAGGTGGCCAATCATCAGCCATTAGTTGTCCAAGTCAGCAATCTCGTTTAACTAGCTTTGCCAACCAGCTTGATATTGATGCTTTACACGCTTATTTACCGCATTTGTATGAGGCATATAGACTCTTATCGACGACACAGGTGAATCAACAGCTATTATTGGAAGAAATATTGATTCGATGGGCCGCTTTACCCAAGAATCGACTATAATTTCCATAAGTTAGTGCTAAAATAAGTAAAAATAACAAGGTATTCTTTATGCCCGCTCCAAAAATGCCCGGAAGACAAGGAATTTTATCCCTGACCATCAAGGACAAAACCGCCTTGTATGCCGCGTATATGCCATTTGTAAAGAATGGTGGTCTGTTCATTCCAACGAACAAAGCATACAAGCTTGGCGATGAAGTCTTTATGCTACTTACACTGATGGACGAGAGTGAAAAAATCCCTGTTGCCGGTAAAATCATCTGGATTACGCCAAAAGGTGCGCAAGGTAACCGTGCTGCAGGTGTCGGGGTGCAATTTAGCGATCTGGATAATGGTGCAGCGCGCAACAAAATTGAAACTTATTTAGCTGGTGCATTACAATCTGATCGCGCCACACACACTATGTAGTTTTCTTATATTAATTTTTTATCGTTGTACCTTCCTCATGTTAATAGACTCACATTGCCATATCGATTTAATGGATTACGAAAAGCTGGGCGGCGATCCAGATAGTGCGGTTGCCTATGCACATGAAAACGGCATTAGCCATATGCTTTGTGTATCAGTGAATTTAGAACAGTATCCGGCAATGTTAGAAACCATTAAAGATATGCCAAAAGTATTTGCCTCAGTTGGTGTACACCCGAATGAACACGAAGGCGTTGACCCGGATGTTTCTCAGTTAGTTGAATTGGCAGACAATGACAAAGTTATTGCGATAGGGGAGACTGGTCTGGATTATTTTCGAAGTGAAGGTGATCTGGAATGGCAACGAGAGCGTTTTCGCCGACATATTGAAGCTGCAAAGCAAGCAGGGAAACCTTTAATCATTCACACCCGTGAAGCTAAACAAGACACAATAAAAGTGTTACAAGAAGAAAAGGCGAATGAGATTGGTGGTGTGATGCATTGTTTCGCCGAGGACTGGGAAACTGCACAACAAGCCATGGATCTGGGTTTTTATATTTCCTTCTCAGGTATCGTCACCTTTAAAAGCGCAACCGAATTACAAGAAGTGGCTCAAAAAGTACCGTTAGATCGAATGTTAGTCGAAACAGATTCCCCCTGGTTAGCGCCCATGCCTTTTCGTGGCAAAACCAATCAACCAGCCTATGTAAAACATGTTGCTGAAAAAATTGCTGAATTACGCGGCGATACAACTGACAATATTGCAACAGCAACAAGCAATAACTTCTTTAGGCTTTTCTCTACTGCAAGTGCATAAATTTAATGAAACGTATTATTGCTGTTTGTCTTTGTCTCTATAGTTCGTTCGTTTTAGCGGGCGCCAGTGAAGACTTTAAGGCAGCGTTCAAAGCCCTCAGTAAAAATCAACTTCAACAAGCACTGCCTTTATTAGAATCAGGATTCAGTAAATTAAAATCAGGCGAGACAGTCACTGACAATGAACTACTTAACGCAAAAATCGGTCTCGCAACCATTTATGTGACAACTGGTAAGCTTAAAGAAGCACGCGATCTTGTTACGCCTTTATTGAAGCCACTTGAAAAGGATGGTCCGAAAGATCTTTATACTGCCGGTGTTCAAGTTATTTTTTATGTTCATATGTTTTTACAAGAAGATGCTCAAGCACTCGACGTTCTCGTAAAATTAATTGAACTTCAAAAAGACTTTTCGGTTTCTGACCGAGCTAATAGCTTTTCACTTCAAGCGCTTATCCAAGATAGAAATGGTGATACCTTATCAGCCATTACTTCTCAACAACAGGTGATTAGCTTATATAAAGCTGCCTTGCCAGGCTCGCTTAATGATTTACTTTCTGCTTATGCGATATTGATTGACTATAGTGAAAAAATAGGTGAGAACAAAACAGTACTCAAGTCACTTAAAGATAAACTGGCCCTAATGGAACCACATAGCAAACGTTATGAGGCTGATATTTACAACACCCGTATCCGAATTGATGCGGTTGAAAAAAGAATAGCACAACAAGGACCTGATGTTGATAACCCACATGGCGTTGGCATGTTAGAAATGCTTGCCAGACAAGGCAGTGTTGACATCATTAGTGTGCAAAAAAACTTGATTCAGTCTATAGACACTTTTGGCGAAGATAGCCCCGTTGTTGCTACTGCCTATGCAGGTTATGCCGATACACTTTCATCTATCGGTGAAGCAGATTATGCATTACAAATGTACGAAATCGCACATCAAAAATTTGTACAGCTATATGGAGACCATAGCCCTAATCTGGCCTCTTTATATTTAAGCAGAGGGAATGCCAGAAAATTAAGTGTTTCCTTTGAATTAGATATGCCAGAAGACAAGCGCAAGCTAATGAATGAAGATTATCGCCGCGCTATCGATATCTATAGCAAGCTTTATGGTGATGCGCACCCTTTAACTATTTCTGCCATTTATGCGCTGTATGAATCAGAGCGCCTAAAGAATGACTACAAACTAATCTTTAACATTGCCAAGCGTTTATTTACCGCTTACTCCGAATATGAGAAAGCCAGCTTTACTCATTTAAGTCGTAAACAAAAGCTGGCTTTTCGAGAACAATATAAAGAAATAGGGCAGCGCTTTATCGAGGCGAGTTGGTTGTCTCAGGCTAAAGCCCCCGAGGAAAGCTGGTTTGGCGAACCTTATCCAGATATAGACTTCAGTAAGCCTGACTGGAAAGAAGATCATGCTAAAAAGGTGGCTATTTACGAAAATAAAATTGCTGCTAAAAAATCGAAAAAGCAACGTACATTAACAACCGCATTCGAGGCATGGATAAACCATAAGGGCAGTATTAATGCGATTGATAATACTCTTACACTCGCACGCCAAAATACCAACCGCCAGTCACTGCGTGCAGAAATTAATAACTTTTTTTCATTTCGCAAGGAATTAACCGGGTTGGCAACAGGAGATAGTGACTGGCAAAAGCAACAAACAAAACGTAATAAATTACGAAACCAGTTAGAAGCATCGTTAAATAAACTCTATCAGGAAATCCCTGAATTAAATTTTGATAATAAAATTACCGTTAAAGCGTTACAAAAAAGAATACCCAAGAACGCTATCTACCTTGATTTTGTTAAACTCTACACCTATCAGTATGCTGTTTTTAGTCTTGATGCACAGGGGGAAATTAGATTAATTCGCCTTGGTGATGACCAAGTCAGTATTGAGCAACGCGTAAAAAAAATTCGTAACTTAATTAATGACACCATCGACGGTACAATAAAATCATCTCGTTCTGAGCGATTGCTAAAAAAAGAGTTAGCGACACTCTATGACAAAACCATCGGTCAGATTGCAGGTGTTGTTTCTGGTTTTGATGAACTCATTATCTCCGCTGACGGACTATTGGCATTGATGCCAATGGGCTTATTATACGATGAAACGAACAAGCAATATCTGATAGAAAAACACTCTATTCGCACTGTTCCATCAGCACGAGCGCTGATTAGACAAAGTTCATATAAGGCCGCTAAAAACGGCGGGGCGACGATCTTTGCTGATCCTGACTTTGATTTAGGATCATCACAACAAAAGAGTTTGTGCGACAAAGCGACAACATCACGTTCATTGACCCTGTCTGTATTAAGAAACTTCGACAAACCTTGTATTGGCAGGTTGCCTGCAACGGCAGAAGAAGCGAAATCAATTAACACTATTTTAAATAATAAAAGTAATACTTACCTCCAATCAAAAGCGACTGAAGAAGCGCTTACGCTTATTGAGCGGCCAGATATTTTACATATTGCAACGCATGGTTTTTTTCTACCCGATCCTGCGATTACTAACCCGCTTGAAAAATCCGGATTAATTTTTAGCGGCGCGAATACCGGCATTGCAAACAAAACTGGCAAAGGTGTTGTGACGGGGCTTAAACTAGCATCAATGGATCTACGCGGTACACAATTAGTTGTTTTATCTGCATGTGAAACAGGTGTTGGTGATATTGAACAAGGTGAAGGGGTAGCGGGACTTAATCAGGCTTTTTTACGCGCAGGGGCGCAGGGCGTTGTAATGAGTTTGTGGCGCGTACCTGATGTACAAACTGCTGAGTTAATGAAACGTTTTTATCAGCAAATCAGAAAAGGAGATAATCCACCGAGTGCATTAAGAAAAGCACAACGAAGCTTTATTAAAGACGGCAAGCATCCTTTGGCATGGGCTGCATTTGCCTACAGTGGATAATTTTTGATGAAACAGCTTGTCATTATTTTACTATTTTTATTGCCCGCACTGGCTGTTTGTGATGACAGCAATACCCAGCGTGATCTATCGAAAAAAGCGATTGAAAATGGTTGGAAACATGTTGATGAAAAACCTGATGTATTAGCACCGACAAAACATCTTGATACAGCGCTCATGCATTTTTATCATGCTATCTTGCTTGATAAAACATCCGGCCCAGCCTGGTTTGCAACCGGTTATACTTATTCTATAAAAGGTGATGCTGACAGCGCGCTAGCTTCATATCGAAAGTCACTCGAGTTTCAACCAGACTACCCATCCACTCATATGAATATTGGTATTATTTTGCTAGTGAAAGGGGAGATGGAGAGCTCTTTAACATCGCTTTTAAAAGCACGTGATCTGGCTCCTGAAAGAGGCGCGGTTTATGGTAATTTAGCGCGTTGGTATTACACCAATAAACAAATATCCAAGGCTAAATCAGCGTTAGCACTGGCTTACAAATATCAATCACCGAAAGATGAGGCTTTTTTAAAACTACTATCAAAACACATTAATAAGGCTTCTGAAAAATAAATTAATTTTTGTTAAAGCTTTTCATATCACTGCCGTTAGCCTCAACATGAAAGAATTGAACTTGATAGGGGCTATTCTCGGAATATCAGTATTGATTGTTCCATGGACGGGTATTCGCCCGGAATTGTTTCACTTTATTTATGGTTTGCTCTGTCTTATCTATTCATTTGTCTACGCAGGACACATCATTACAAATGGCTTACCTTTAGCCGGGTTGCACCGTATTGGTATTACCCCGAGCCGCGGTACCGTGAATACGGTGATGATGACATTGGTGTTAAGCGTCATGATTTATGCAGCCTATGGAGTTCAAGGCTGGTTATTGCTGGTGTCAGCTTCCTGATAGTGTGTCGCTAGATTCCTTACGGCTGCGAACAAAATCAATCGCATCCAAAATTGCCTGATTAATCGACTTTTCCATCATGTCACGCTCATCACTGGTCATGTAAAAGGCCATATCGACGTGATGACGGATATAACGTGGTGGCAAACTATTTAGCGTGACACAGGCAACATCAGCAAGAAAATCGGGATCGTCATTAAACTCATTACCCAAAATAAGGCCTATCTGCGAAATGACCTGTTTCTCATAATAATTACTGATCGTATCAAGTATCATAATAGCCCCTCATTACTGTTAAATCCGTTATCGGCAGTCAAGCTGATGACTATAGGGCTGTTATTTGACTATCTAAGCTCATCAGCAAGAATGTTTAAGGCGCGATCCAGTACCTGTGTTGATGTGTAGAAATGGGGCGAAAACCGTATTCCACCACCTCTTAGTGCACAAATAACGCCTTGTTTCATTATCGCTTCATAAATCACAGTGGGATCTTTATCCGTTAAACTGAAATTCACAATACCGGCGTGGCGCGTGGATTGTTTTGGTGTTTGTACTTTTACACCCTTTAAATAATCTAATTTATCAATAAGATAGGAAGTATTATTAAAGATATTTCTCGTTATAGATTCCATACCGATTTCAGCAAATATACTCAAGCTCGCATCCAGTGCCTGAACACCCAACATATTTGGGCTACCACATTCAAAACGGCGAGCTGATTTTGCAATTGACCAGTCTGGATTATCGAATTCATAGAGATTTTCCAGCATATGCCAGCCAAATTCATGTAATTTCAATTGCTTACGGGCAGTAGGGCGTGTGTAGAATAAAGCCAAACCTTCTGGCCCCAATAACCATTTATGACCATCTGCCATCACAAAATCGGCCTGAATAGCCTCTACATCCAATGCAACAACGCCCAGGCTTTGTATCGCATCAACGCAGAACAAAATTTCCTTTTGTTGGCAAAATGCACCTAATTTGAGCAAATCTAGCCTTAAACCGATGTCATACTGCACAGAACTGACCGATAACAGCCGGGTTCTATCATCAAATTGTGCAAAAAGCGCCTGTTCAGGCTCATCTGTGGAGCGTGTATCAACCTGACGCACCTCAACACCATATTGAGCTAATGACTCCCAAACCACTCGATTAGATGGGAATTCAGCCATCGGTATAACGACATTATCGCCAGCTTGCCAATCTATACCATGGGCAACCATTGATAGTGCTTCCGAGGTATTTTTAACCAGCGCAATATCATCAGTTGATTCCGCATTAAGTAGCATGCGGCATTGTTCACGGAGATTGTTCTCAATCTCTAACCATTGTGGGTAATATTGAGCGCCAACTTTAGTGTTGCTGTTAGCAAACTCAATAACACGATCACGCGTACGTGCTGGCCATGGGCTAACGGCAGCATGATTTAGATAGCAAATAGCTGGGTCAAGTGGGAATTCCTTATTTAAATCCATTTAGGGAGGTAACCTTCGTTTAGTGTTAATTTTACTAAACAATGATTTATTACGTATGCGGGGTCAACTGCTTAATATATATTAATGCGCATAATGTATATTATGTAAAGTTATGGATTATTCATTTCAGGGTTATCAAGACAGCAAGGAAGCCCCCATAGGGAAATACCGTAGGTATAAAGTGTTCGGCTCCAGAAAAGGAAATGTAATATGTCAGGGTGTGGTTGCGAAATAGAAATAAAAAATAAATCCGAGTCGCGCGTATTAATTATCTTACTGCTCATCAATGCTGCGATGTTTTTTGTAGAGATAAGTGTTGGTTTCGTCGCGCAATCAACAGGACTTATCGCTGACAGTATGGACATGCTTGCCGACGCTAGCGTCTATGCTATTAGCTTATATGCCGTTGGGCGTAGTTTAAGCGTAAAAAATAAAGCAGCCTATATTAGTGGTGTAATGCAAATTGTACTTGGCTTGTTGGTGCTACTGGATATTATACGTCGGTTTTATTATGGCAGCGAACCAGTATCATCCCTTATGATGATATTTGGTGCGATTGCCCTTGTCGCGAACACAATTTGTCTTATTCTTATTTATAGGCACCGTCATGGTGATGTTCACATGCGAGCAAGTTGGATCTTCTCAACCAATGATGTCATTGCTAATCTGGGCGTAATTATTAGTGGAGCGCTTGTTGCGTGGTTAGCATCGCCCTACCCTGATTTGATCATTGGTCTACTTATCTCGGCAATTGTTGTGCATGGAGGGGTTTCTATTATAAAAGACTCTAAACAAACGCCTTGCAATGAAGACTAGGTATTTTCTTTCGTATCAATGCTTTCAATTATTGGGCAGCCATCCTCTCTACTACGTTTGATCGCGATAAAGGAATAGACAAAAGCATAGCAATCACCACAAACAGGCTAGAAAAAATCAGGCAACCAATTATCCCCTGAGACTGGTATATCCAACCAGAGAGTACGGTGCCCAGCAACCTCCCCCCTGCATTGGCCATATAATAAAAACCCACATTCATAGATACTTTATCGTTCTCAGACCATGCCACAATCAAATAAGAGTGCAGCGCAGAATTAATGGCGAACACAATACCAAAAACAATTAACCCGCCAACCAAAACCGTTTTTATTTCGTAATTTAGATATAAGCCTAAAGCAATCATGGCGGGCAAAAAGGCTAGCACGCATACCCAAAGCAATGCATCTTTACCATCAGGGCCACTTCCATGATGACGACGACGCAGCAATTTGGGGGCACTTGCTTGCACAATGCCATAAGCAATTACCCATAGGGCTAAAAAACTACCGACTTGTGTAAAACTCCATTCAAATACTGAGTAAAGATAAACCGGTAGCGCAACCACAAACCAGACATCGCGTGAACCAAATAGAAAAAAACGTGCTGCCGATAACCAGTTAATAGCTGCTGTATTAGAAAAGACCTGTAAGAATTTCGGTTTGGTTTTAGCTTTTCCAAGATCTTTGGGTAACAGAAACAACGTAATAAATAGAACCAGCAATAAGCTTCCTGATAAAACAGCTAGTGCACCACGAAATTCAAACCATTCCAATAGTACCGCGCCGAGGAAAAACCCTGCCCCCTTCAACGCATTCTTTGAACCCGTTAAGATCGCAATCCATTTAAATAATGTTGAATCGCTATTATCTTGTGGTAATAAGGTTTTAACACTGGCTTTTGCCGACATTTTATTGAGATCTTTCGCTATCCCTGAAAGTGCTTGTGCCAGCATAACGTAGGCAACACTTAATAAGTTGTCGGGTACCATGAGCATTGCTAATGCAACAACCTGCATTCCCATACCAATATGCATGGTTAAATTAAGCCCGATGCGAGATCCGAGCCATCCACCTACCAGGTTCGTAACAATGCCAAAGAACTCATAAAACAAGAAAAGCATCGCGACTTCAAATGGTGAATAGCCAAGTAAATGAAAATAAAGCACCACCAACATGCGTATTGCACCATCGGTTAGTGTAAAGGCCCAATAGCCACCTGTTACAACGAGGTAATTTTTTAGGCCCTGCTCCATGTTACAAGCTCTGTGCAACCTTGGCAGCAAGTTCCATCATGCGGTTGACGTAACCCCATTCATTATCGTACCAGGCATAAATTTTCACCTGTGTCTCATTAATTACCATGGTTGATAGTGCGTCGACAATCGATGAACGAGGATCATTAACATAATCAATGGAAACTAAAGGACGTTCTTCGTAGCCCAATATCCCCTTTAGTTGTTCTTCCGAAGCTTGTTTGAAGTAACCATTAATTTCTTCTGCCGTAACCGGACGAGATACTTCAAAAACCAAATCGGTTAAGGAGGCATTAAGTAGCGGAACACGCACCGCATGACCATTTAACTTGCCTTCTAGTTCTGGAAATATCTTCGTAATAGCTTTTGCAGAGCCGGTTGTAGTCGGAATAAGTGATTGACCACAAGAACGTGCACGCCTTAAATCTTTATGCCCTTTATCAACAATTGTCTGCGTATTGGTAATGTCGTGAATTGTCGTCATGCAGCCATGTACAATACCTACGTTTTCTAACATTACTTTTACAATTGGCGCTAAACAATTGGTTGTGCAAGATGCGGCAGTTAATAATTGATGCTCATCAGGATTGTAGAGATTGTCGTTTATGCCATAAACAATATTCAGTGCCCCATCTGTTGGTGCGGCAACAATTACTTTTTTAACGCCTTGTTTGAAGTAGGTGTCGAGCTTTTCAGGTTGTTTGTGATGAACACCGGTTGCTTCAATCACTATGTCACAACCAGACCAGTCGGTATCACCAATATCTTTATTTGCGTTGTACGCAATTTTCTTACCATCAATAACAATGTTGCTGCCATCAACTGAAATATCTTTATCCCAATGACCATGTACTGAATCAAACTCCAGTAAATGCGCAGAACCTTTTACATCGGTTGAGGTTTCGTTGATTTGAACAATATCATAGTCATCACATGCCCACCCTGCTCTAAAACCTAGTCGACCCATACGACCAAAACCATTAATGCCCACTCGAACTGACATAAATACTCCTGAAAAAATTTAATAAATATAAAAGTGATTAAGCGCAGCAAGCAGAGCCAGGACGGTTCGGCATATCTTCTAAGCTAAGCAAATCATCATTAAAAGGTTGTTCATGCTCACAGGCTTGTGCTGTTGTTTCTAGAATAGTATTCGCCCATTTTGGTAAGTCAGTGTGTATACGGTAGTACATCCACTGCCCTTCACGACGTGCTTCAACTAACGAGTCATCTCGCAACAAGGCAAGATGACGCGAAATCATGGGCTGAGAAAGCCCTAAGGTATGGGTTAACTCACACACGCATAATTCACCGTTATGTTGCATAAGTATGAGGCAACGCAAACGTATTTCATTTGCGAGCGCTGAAAATAAACTGTTCGTGGGTATATTCATGCTTTGAATATACGATAATTCATATATATGATCAATCATATATATGTTTCTAATTGTGTTATTTACCGTTAAGCTCTGTACCTAACAACAGAGTTATGGGTGTAGTAATGGATAAACCATTAACTATTGGACGTTTAGCGGATTCTTCAGGCGTTAATATTGAGACTATTCGCTATTATCAGCGGATTGGTATCATTAATGAGCCGGATAAACCCCGTGAAGGCTACCGTATCTACCCTCCTGCTGATATTGAGCGCATCCTATTCATTAAAAGAGCCCAGCAACTAGGCTTTAGCTTGAAGGAAATTGCTGATCTCCTTGAGCTTGGTGATGGCCACTGTTCAGATATCAGGCATCAGGCAGAACTAAAATGCGACCATATTAAACAACAAATCAATGACTTACAGAAGTTGCAGCAAACATTAGAAACACTGATAGACACCTGCCACACAGACGACACGAACATGCATTGCCCTATTGTTGAAACACTTACCTCGTCGAAAAGCTATCCTAAATAGATTCGCTTGACACTGTACCTAGATACGGGGTTTAGACTTGTCCTAATCAATATTGATAAACAGGACAAATATGATGCGATGGTTAACAAGTTTATTTGATAAAACAGGCGCTCTTGGTGTATTGACGGCAGCAATGGGCTGCGCTTCATGTTTTCCTGCGCTCGGTTCATTAGGGGCAGCATTAGGACTGGGTTTCTTGGCGCAATATGAAGGACTATTTATTAATACACTCCTTCCTGTTTTTGCATGGATTGCCCTTGCCGCAAATATTTTTGCCTATTTCACTCACAAAGTTTGGTACCGCACTGCCGCCGGAATAATTGGACCCATTATGATTTTACTCACAATGGGACCGCTATGGCCATATAACTGGAGTACCTACCTGCTCTATTCCGGGATTGTAATCATGCTTGTCGTTTCTATATGGGACATCGTTTCTCCCGCACATAAAGTTTGTAGCAGTTGTGAAACAACCGCTTAATAAAGGATAAGGTATCAAAGATGGGTGAAGAATGTAGTTCTAACAGCTGTTGTGATAGTAAATTACATATTGCAATAATTGGTACCGGTTCGGGGGCATTTGCAGCAGCCATTAAAGCCGTTGAACGTGATGCCCGAGTAACTATCATTGAAGGTGCCAAAGACATTGGTGGTACCTGTGTGAATGTAGGTTGTGTTCCTTCAAAAATATTTATTCGTGGTGCTAGCATTGCGCATATTCAAGGCCATCACAATGTTGAAGGTTTAGCTCTAAACACGCCTAATATTAATCGCAAAGCAATGATGGAACAGCAACAAGACTGGGTTGAAAAATTACGCTATGCAAAATATGAAAGCATATTAGAAAGCAACCCTGATATTAATTTAGTACGAGGCATGGCAAAGTTCAAAAACAAGAACACGCTTATCGTCACCGATACTGATGGAAATGAAAGCGAAATATGTGCTGATCGTATTTTATTAGCTGTTGGTGCGAGTGCATCAATACCCAATATAAACGGTTTAAAAGAAACACCCTATTGGACTTCAACTGAGGCGCTTGTTGCAGATAAGTTACCAAAACACCTTATTGTACTAGGTGCATCAGTTGTTGCATTAGAGCTTGCGCAGGCATTCCGTCATCTTGGTAGCGAAGTCACTGTTATTGCACGAAGTACATTGCTTTCAAAAGAAGATGAGCATATCGGCAAAGAACTGACAAAAGTATTCGAAGGTGAAGGCATTAAGGTCATGCTTGATACCTCTCCTGAAGATGTATCACATGATGGGCAGCAATTTACACTGAACACAAATAATGGCGTGATAAATGGTGATCAACTCTTGGTTGCCACAGGTCGTGCACCCAATACCGCAAGTCTGGAACTGGATAAGGCCGGTGTTAAAACAGAATCACGTGGTGGCGTAATAATTGATGATCATATGCGTACTAATGTAGATAACATCTACGCTGCCGGCGACTGTACCAGCCAACCACAATTTGTTTATGTCGCTGCTGCGGCAGGAACACGTGCTGCACGAAATATGACAGGTGATGATGTAACAATCGATTTATCGGTGATGCCTGCCGTTGTTTTCACCGATCCACAAGTTGCTACAGTTGGTTTAACTGAGAAACAGGCAATTGATAGTGGTATGACTGTTGATAGCCGAACACTGGATCTTGAAAATGTACCTCGCTCACTGGTTAACATGGACACACGCGGCTTTATTAAATTGGTGGTAGAAAAAGAGAGCAGTCTTATTGTAGGTTGCCAGGTGCTTGCACATGAAGGTGGTGAAATAATCCAGACAGCAGCACTGGCGATACGTAATAAAATGACTATTGAAGATCTTGCTGACCAGTTATTTCCTTATTTGACAATGGTAGAAGGTTTAAAGCTTACCGCACAAACGTTTAACAAGGATGTTAAACAGCTTTCATGTTGTGCAGGGTAAATAAAGAGTTTGAGTGAAAAGCATGCCGACTAGAAGATGGGTTTCCTGAGTGGACGTTAGCCCGTTAGTCGAATAAATCAGAGAGTTCAGAATCTAAATAGTCGTCAGGAAATTGACGGCAAGGTTATTGTAAAACAACTGCCCTCGCCGGGTGTACTTTTAACCGTAATTTTTCCATTCATGACTTCTATCATTCTTTTCGAAAGCGTGAGGCCAATACCAACGCCTGTTACATTATTTTTTTTGTCCAAACGACTAAATGGTTTGAATAACTGATTAATATCACTAGAGTCAATGCCTTTACCGGTGTCTGTAATATTAATATTTACTTCATCGTCAAGTTCTTCTGCTGTCACAATTATACTGCCACCTTCATAATTATATTCAATGGCATTGCACAGAATATTAAATAAAATTTTTCTTAATAATGAGGGATCGGCATAAACATTAATTGATTGCATGTCACAAGGCATCGTTATATTTATATTTTTCTTTTTCATTAAATGAAACACCAAAGGTATTGTTTCATTAATAACGTCATCGACATTGATTGTTGTTGGCGTGCAATCAAAGCCACCTGATTCAAGGTAAGAAAGATCAAGAATACCATCTATGAGCAGTATCAAGTGTTCGCTTGCCGACATAATCTCATCCAGATTATGTGACTGCTTGGATGTCAGGCCCTTTTCGTTATCCATTTGCATTAATTGAGCAAAACCCATGATCGCATTCATGGGTGTACGTAATTCATGGCTCATGCTAGAAAGAAAGGTCGATCTAGCGGCATTGGCGAGTTCTAATTGTGCTTTTGAAGTATTGAGTTCAGCGGCATCACTGATACTTTTATAACTAAGTCGGAGGCTTTTTGTGATATATCGGTTGAACCTGAGGGAAGTAATTAACAGCGTCAAATAAAATACAGAATAGATAAGTATCATGTAGTTGGAATATTCATTATCTCTTGTGAACGTCCAGGCAATTAACGGAATCATTAGCACACTTAAAAATCCCATTCCTGTTATCCGCGAATAAGACAGCGTGCTTACGCTCCCCGCCGCAACAGCCATCATCAGGGTCGCCAGAAACAAATGACTAACAAGGCTATCTTCAGCTGATAAGTAAAATATGGCACTCGACCATATTATCGCTGTGATTAGAACAGTAATAACATAGGCAGTTTGCCATATGTGTTTGTTTGGATTAGGCGTAATACGATAAGCAACTAAAAGACCAACGCGTATTAATGCAATAGCAAATAAAAACAATAACCAGTTTATTAGTAGGCCGTGATCAACAAAGCTGGATTGTGCGTAAGCGAACAAGCCAGCACCAGCTAATGATGCAACAATATTAGTCGGAATGTTGCTATAGAGAAGTTTTACTTTTTCAAGTCGTACAGACTCATCAATATCTACTGATGATATAGACGATCCTTGTGATGCTTCTGGCTTCACTGTACTCAACTTAATCCCTGATATGTTTACACTCAGCTCTTATTATGTCGGCACTAGCTGTATATGCTTGAGGAAAAGACACATCGACGCACGATCACATTAGCACTTAATATTTGTATAACACTTTGAGCCAAATCAAAGTTGCGAATCTGGCTAAATATCCCGGAAATAAGGCTAAACGTTATCCATTGAGCGAATAACACCCGTGACAATGCCAAGAATTTGCACTTCTTCATTTGTTAAATAGATAGGATCCATCTCTGGATTAGCAGGTTGAAGGCGAATGCCCTGCTTCTCTACATAAAATTTCTTTAATGTAACAGTTTCGCCATTAATCATGGCAATGACTGATTCACCATTCGCTGCAGATTCACGCTTTTCAATAACAATAATGTCACCGTCCTGGATATTGTCATCGATCATAGAATGACCGCGCACCCGCAATGCATAGCTATTGCGTTTAACCATACTACTTGGAACGGTAACTTGTTGATTATCTTCTGAAATATCAACGGGTTGACCTGCTGCAACCCAGCCAAGTAAGGGGATTTCTGTTACATCACCAATTGTCAGTTCGAGCGCATCCAGCTCAGGTGTATAAATGGGTCGATTTTTCTTTGGAATCATGTAGTTAACATTAGACATTAGAGTATCCCCTTAGGTTTACCCCACAATACGCTCTTATTTAGATGATTTCAAATTGAAATAAGGGAAATTTCAATAATAAATTCAGTACCACGTCCTATTTCAGACCTAAATCTCACATGACCGTTGTGTTGCTCTACAATGTATTTAACGATACTCAACCCCAAACCAGTGCCGACTAGCTTATTGTTGGACCTTGATTGCGATTGGGTAAATTTCTCAAACACAGAATCTCTCACATCAGGGCTAATACCTGGTCCATTATCAGCCACACTAATAAATGCTTGTTCATCATTTGATGTTAATGACACCGTCACCGTGGCATGTTGAGGAGAATATTTAATCGCATTTGATAACAGATTGGTAAGCACTTGTTGGAAACGTCGCTTATCAATACGGGCATACAAATCGTCAGTTTCTTCAAAAACGATTTTAATAAACTGCATATCAGCCAGTCGCATATTAAGATTGATAGCATCAGCGATTAATGCATTCAATTCCGTAGTTTTTAAATTAAATGACATCATGCCTGACTCAAGTTTTTGAACATCGAGCAAGTCATTAATGAGTGATAACATATGTTCTGAATTATCCACCGCACCGGCAACAAGCTTTTTGGTTTGCTTATCGAAACCATGCGAGTCTGAATACAAATATAAAAGCTGTACCGTGCCATATATCGATGTCAGTGGTGAGCGAAGATCATGCGTAAAGAAAGAAAACATTTCTTCTTTAGAGGCTTCAAGCGCGATGCGTTGTTTTTCTGAACGCCATAGGGTAAGTGCCATCATATAAGTGGCGATCATAAACGCTACCACAATAATAATACCAATTGTAATGACATCTAGATTGTAATTATAAAATAAGTCTTCATCATGAAAACTAACTAACTCCCAACTGGAACCGGGTACCGGTTTAGAAAAAATAATTCGCTGGCGTTCCTCATCTGTTAAACGATAGTCATTTCTATTAAGTGTTAAACGAGAGCCTCCTTCTGTTATTTCTATTAATCCTGGTGTTTTTGTATTTAACAACATTAAGTTATGACTGTTTGGGCTTGATAGTTTTAACAAACGAGACAGTTTCTCAGTATCAAAGCTTGCAAAGAAATACCCCTCTTTAGCTGTTTCACCAATATTACTAATCACATCAATATGATAAACATAGGGGTTTGGGTGAACCTGAATAGTCCTATCTCCAGTTTTAGAATATTGTTTGATATCTTGTAGGCAAATTTCACCAATATATCCGTCATAATCATCTATTATAAGCTTGCCAGATTGATCGGCTATGGTGAAAGTAAAATAATCTCTAAAATAATAAAGCATTTTAGTTTCGATTATTTTCTTTAAATGAGTGTTTTCTGGATCAAGCGCTAAACGCTGAATATAGTCCTTTTCATTTTTAACAAAAATATCGAGTAATTTATTTTTTTCAGTAATAACACGTGAAATCTCAATTGCAGTCGAGTTAATGGCCGACGCAGCAATATTGTATTCATTATTTCGAAAATCATTTATTCGCTGAAATGACACTAATGCAACTAATATAACAACAATGATAGGAATGAATATTAAATAAACAATGGATTGTTTAACTGATGTTAACAAGCCATGATTCGAATGATTGGTAAGATTTGGCATCATAGGTTTTATCGTTTAAATATCCAACTCTTATTTAAAACGGTATCTCACAAGCAATATCTATTTGCTTACCGTTTTGTATGTGTTCAAAGCAAATCCTGCTCGCATGCAACAACAAACGTGCGCTGCTTTTTTTGGATTCATTGTCTCCATATAGTTCATCGCCGAGTATTGGGTGGCCTATGTATTGACAGTGTAGTCTTAATTGATGCGTTCGTCCGGTAATTGGCTTTAGTAATACACGACTAGTGTCATTGCCTTCCGTATATTCAAGCACCTCATACTTAGTTTGAGCTGGCTTACCCTGCTCTTCATCTATTATTTGTTTAGGGCGATTAGGCCAGTCGCAAATCATCGGCATATCAATCAAGCCCTGTTCAGGCTTTAGATGTCCCTTAACAACAGCAATATACTGTTTAGAAATCACACGTTGCTGGAATTGCTGGCTTAATAAACGATGGGTATCTTTATCCAGTGCCAGCACCAGAATCCCTGAGGTCGCCATATCCAAACGATGCACAATAAGCGCGCCAGGATGAGTTAATTGAACCCGTGAAATCAAACAATCCTGCTTTTCTGGCCCTCTACCCGGCACGGACAATAGTCCAGCAGGCTTATTAACGACCAGAATATAATCATCCTCATAGAGGATATCGAGCCCAGAGTGCTCTGGTGGGTGGTATGCCAGCATGAAAACCTACAAAATATGCGCCAAATGACTACATATCATTGTAATACAAGATGTTAGAATACTTTAATAGAATTTACTCTATACTCAGTCATATAATATTAACGAAATAAGCTTAAAATATAAAATAATCAATAGCTTAGTGTTTTGGGGAAAACGAGTTTCATGGCAATAATTAACAAATGTCTCTTTCCGGTTGCGGGTTATGGCACCCGCTTTTTACCAGCAACTAAGGCCATGCCGAAAGAAATGCTGCCTATTCTTACCAAACCACTTATCCAATATGGCGTGGAAGAAGCCGTTGCTGGTGGTATGACCCAAATGGCCTTCATTACAGGTCGTGGTAAACGCGCTATTGCAGACCACTTTGATGCCAGTTACGAACTCGAACATCAGATCCAAGGCACGGCAAAAGAATCGTTGCTAACGGAAATAAGAGATTTAATGGATAAGTGTTCTTTCTCCTACACCCGTCAAGTTGAGATGCGAGGTTTAGGTGATGCCATCCTGGTCGGTGAAACATTAATTGGCAACCAGCCATTTGGCGTTATTCTTGCCGATGATCTTTGTACCAATGGTAATGAATCAATCATGTCGCAAATGGCTAAACTCTACGAACAACATCAGTGCTGTATCGTTGCCATTGAAGATGTCCCCGAACAGGACGTAAGCAGTTACGGCATTATCGATGCTGAAGAAGAAGTATCAGACGGTGTCTTTAAAGTCTCACGCATGGTTGAAAAACCAGCACCAGAAGATGCCCCTTCACATATGGGAATTATTGGACGGTACATCCTCACGCCAGAAATATTCGATGTACTAAGAGCCACACCACCCGGTAAAAATGGTGAATTGCAAATCACCGATGCGTTAAATACGCTAGCAAAACAAGGAAAGGTAATGGCATATCGGTTTAAAGGCAGACGCTTTGACTGTGGTAGTGTCTCGGGCTTTGTTGCGGCAACAAATTACTTCTTTGAGAAAGGACTGAATTAGTAGCTACGTCCCTATTTAACCAAGGCAACCGTCTCGTCAATTACAAGGCGCTATTATCAGAAAAAACCCCATAATCATTCTTATCCTGAATGACTTCATCAACCAGATCGACATCTATTTCATCTGCATCAGATGAAAAGCCATACACCATCACCGTATCGCACAGCGTATTAATACTGCGTGGTATACCACCACTCGCATCAGCAATACGTGAACAAGCTAAATCGGTAAATAACGGCTCAGTACGCCCTGCTACATTTAAACGATGGTGAATATATTTTTTAACTTCAGTTGGCGCCATGGGAGGTAAATAAAACTCAACCGACACGCGCTGCATAAATTGTTTTAAATCTGGCTGACGTAAGGTATCGCGCAATTGTGGCTGACCCACCAAGATTATTTGCAATAATTGATCTTTATCCGCATTAATATTCGACAACATACGCAAAGACTCTAACGCAGCTGGATTAATATTCTGTGCTTCATCAACTATCACCACATTACGTTTGCCTTGACCGTAACGCTCTATCAGAAAAGTTTGAAAAGCATCATACATAGCCACATACGACATACCATCGTAGGGCTGGTCAAATGCCAACATAATCCAGTCGAGTAGTTCATCGGTATTCTTATGTGTATTAGAAACAAGTCCAACCTGAAATTCAGGACCAAGGTTATTGAGTAGGTGTCGTACTAGTGTGGTTTTACCGGAACCAATCTCACCACAAATAACTGAAAACGCCGCCCTATTCTGAATGCCATATTCGAGCATGGCATAAGCGAGGCTATGTCGCTTACCCATAAACAGGAAATCCGGATCGGGTTGTATCGAGAATGGTTTCTCTTTTAACCCATAATAGGTTTCATACATGCCATATCAGCCTTTAATCAACACGCAAACAATTATAGCTTATCCAATGCGGCACGTATTTCATCGGCCTGTTGAAACGGCGTGTCACCCGCTAATTCCAATGCTTTCTCAAGTGCTTCTCGTGCTTGTGCTTTATTCTCTTTAGCCAGGTAATTCATACCCAGATGATAGTGAACAATCGGTAGTTGCGGTAAGCCTTCAGCCGCATCTTCTAGCAATGAACTAGCATCAGCATATTTACCAACACGGTAACTTGCCCAACCAAAGGTATCTTTAAATTGCGGGATCTCGGTGCGTTTGAAGCGTTGCGACAAGTTATAAGCTCTATCGAGACTTTCTTTATCCGTACGGTTTTCAGTGAGCAAACTGG
>Ga0316207_10002122_pt1 | contig 21476 bp, 26 predicted proteins | sample 6weekpyrite_MG_FD_204943 | JGI IMG/M metagenome (GOLD analysis project Ga0316207, IMG submission 204943) | Microbial mat bacterial communities from mineral coupon in-situ incubated in ocean water Damariscotta River, Maine, United States -... | ecosystem: Environmental > Aquatic > Marine >...
CAATCGTATAAGACGGCACTCTTCATTGGGGTACAAATCACCGACCCAATATGAAGCTAACTATTACGCACAATGTGCATAAATAAGGTGTCCACTATTCGTGGGTAACATCAGTATACATAATGAAATCAAGGAAGGAAAATAAAAATTATATAAAACCACCTGAATCGACCTTTATTGGTATATTTTTATTTTTCTTATTTGGCCCACAACTTTTATTAGTGCCATTTCCTGATTCAACAATATTGTCAGTATTGACCAATAATGAAAATTATTACATTTACATGTTTTGTATTACTATCCCTTTTGTAATCATTCATTATATTTTTCATAAACGTAAAGAAATAAGTAAAAAATATGAAAATAATACCTAACAAGAACATCAAGTCGTTCGCTAATCGCTCACTGGGACTTCCGCTGCTACGCAGCTCCAGCCCCTTATGTAGGCGTTAGGGCCACAAAATAATGACCAACACAAGTAGAACTTTTCTCGTTTTATTTATATGCGCAAATACATCAGTTGCTAATGCTGAACAAGCCGTCATTTTAAATTTATCGGACCAACCCGAAAAAGCCGTTAAAGTAGTAACTACTAGCAACACTAAACTTGTATTTGATATTAAAGGAAACGAGGAGCTTATAGAGAAAAACCGTCAACGTGGAGTCATTTTCCCAGTTAAGTTATCTAATTTTAAAACTCACAGAATATCTACAGTTACAGGACCCACTAATGAGAATGGCAGCTTTAAATTTGAAAGAAAGTTTGAAGATGCTGCATCATATACAGAAGATGTAAATGGCAACAGAGTACGCATACCTGACAATATGGATGATATGGTTGGTTTGGTTATTAAAGGCCTTATTGAGGTTGATGGCAAAATGAAAGTTCTAGAGCTATCTGGTGGAAACATGGATTCTAAAAAAAAGGAATTACTCTATTCCATATTTGAATCCAACTCATTAAACGAAACGGCTCCAAACAAACCATTAAAAGTTGGAGACAGCTTTAGTACTGAAACACCATTTCTAATGCCTGTGCCAGGCCAACAGCCTATACAGTTCAAAAACAATACAAAATATACATTTATGCGTATAAAAGGTGATTTGGCTATTTTTGATATGGTAGTTTCATTCAGCCTGTCAAACCCTGCTCAAGGAGCCCAAATAAAAGCAAATGGATCAGGGGAAGGTATTATGAAATATAATATTAAATCCAATATGCAAGAAAAACAGGATTTAACATTTAGTATGAAAATGCAAATAACTGCAGGTCAAACTAAAGTGTTTTCAATTCTTAAATCTGAATCAAAAATGGAACAGTATATATTCAATCCAAATAAGCCTAGCCCTAACAATGCGCTCCAGCCGGACGCATAAATGCGCCGCTGAGCTCAAACGTTAGATTTACAAGAAGAAAAAATATGGAAACTCCAGATTACACAAAATACACAATAGAAGAACTCTACGATGTACGTAGCAAAGTCAATCAGGACACATATCCAGATAGATATGAGCTTATCCTGAATGAAATAGAAAGAAGAAAAGAAATGGGTGACATTTTAACAAAGACATCATCTAACCCATTTTGGAAGTCTGATATTCCTAATAGTAATACCCTAAGCATTTGGTGGTGCTATACATGGAGGTTTACTCTTTCATTTATATTGTTTTATTTCGTTATCGCTATTGTGGTAGGCATAACAAATAGTTACCTATCAATTGATGATGAAATGATTAAAATAATTTCACAAATTAGTGCCATTTTAGGCAATATCATTCTTAGCTTTATCTTTATAAAGCAAGCAATAACAAAACGATATAGCAAATTTGATATACATATAGTAGAACGTGAAAAAATCTAACAATAAAATCAACAAGGACAATTTACTCAATGGGCAAAACCGCCCATTGAGTAAATTGCCTGTTATTTAGGCGTTAGCCATATATATGGAGACAAACATGAGGACAATACCTATATTTTTGCTTGTTATATCCATTCTCATGGCAGGTTGTGCATCTACCCATATGAAGCAATATATGGGCAAGGATATTAGAGAGGTCATAATAGATAATGGCCCACCATTTAATGCATTTGATATGGGAGACGGTAGAAGGGCTTTTCAGTTTTATTGGGGAGGCGGAACATACACAGTTCCGCAGACAACTACAATTACAGGCAGTACAAATACTATAGGAAATAGTTCATGGTATTCAGGTACAGCAATCACTACTGGTGGTGGTACGGTAACATCTAAAGGGTGTATCTTAACCTATTTCGCCAAATGGGATGAGGCAAAGAAAGCCTGGGTAATCACTGAATATCGAGTTCCAAACCAATTAGTATGTTAATAATAATGGCTAACAAGTGCATCAAGTCATTCGCTTCGCTCATTGGGACGCTCCTGTCGTCGCGCCCCTTATGCAGGCGTTATGTTTCACAAGGAGCATTATCTTGAATCGTTTAATATTTATAATTTTAATAGCATCTATAATTATTATTGCATGCGGAAAGCCCTATGGTGATGGAGTAGGAACATATCATAAAGAAGGTAGCCAGACTGATTATACTATATTAAAGCCTAATGGGACTTATGAGTATTTTGAAAATGGCAAAGTAACCGAAGGTACATATTATGTTAATTTTAATACTCTAATTCTCAATCTTCCAAATGGTAAAACTGCATCTGGGAAACTAAATTCCGATCACATATTAGATAATGAGTTACAGAAATGGATTTTACAAAAATAAAAACATTAGTTTACATAACAAGGAGCTTAAGTCGTTCGCTATCGCTCACTGGGACGCTACGCTGCGATGCAGCTCCGCGCCCCTTAGCTAATCGTTAGCTTTATATAAAAAGAGAGGGGAAATGAAATTACGTATATTCATCATACTTGCTTTAATAGTACAATTACTTGGATGCGCACCTCAACCTAAACCTTTTAAAATGTATAGTGGTAACACAATATCTATTGAGAAATTAGCGCGCATAAGAGTTCCTAATGTTAAAGTATTTGTTAAGGGTGTTAATGATAAGAAATTATGGTCATTTTCTGGAGGACTCTTAGATAAATCTGAAGTGCATGTTCTACCTGGGATTCACAAATTATGGGTCTCTCACACTACAAACGAAACTGGTACAACCGGCCTAAAAGCAGACACGGAAATTGAATTAAATGCCGAGATGGGCCACGTGTATACTGTTTTGTATCAACATGTAGGTGATAATAAAGTAGCATTTTACATCCGCGATCATGGTGCAAATTATGATGAAAAATGTGCGGCACTACTCAATAAGCCTAATATGCTCATTTATATAGGTCATGAAGTACCACAAGAATGTTATTAGGAATAACTTTTTACAAAGTAAAGCTAACAATCAGTTCAACCCGGACTCCGGTGCTGACGCACCTCCGCCCGTTAACTGAACGTTAGGTACTCATGAATATTCCCAAAGTAGATACATGGTTTTTCGAAAAATTAGAGTTTCATTACCCTGATATTCTGTCGGTAAAGTTAATCGAAGGTATTAAATCGGATGAGAGCGAGATGGTTTTATCTGATACCGAAAATCCGATAGGGCCATATTTTCCGGTTCGGGTGTCGGAACAGAGTTGTTCTATTCGTGTTGCCTTCAAAGATGTGGTTTCTTTTCACGTTATTGATGAATCATACTCGTCTCCGACGGAAAAGCTCGATGTGATTTCTGAAATCGGACCCGTAAGAAAATGTGATGGCTTAGATTATAAAAAGTATGTGCAGTCAGATAGCATTGTGGATCAAACTGGTCCGGAAGTGCTCTTTGGGTATTACATCTGGACTGAGGATCAAACTTTATTTGTGTTATCCACTGAAGACCCTGAAGTACTAATAAGTGATGAGCAGCCGAATACAAAATTAGAGCGGTGTAACACATACTTTAGTAAGTAGTATGTACCTAACAAAGCGGTCAAGCTGACGGCTATTCCGTCGCTTGTTTATGTGGCGGTCGCTACGCTGCCACAACACAATCAATTACATAGCCGCAGCTTACCGCGGCGTTATGTGAAGAAAGTGAAATCAGAATTCATCCATATTAATTTGAGTTCAAAATATAAATAAAACACCATCAATATAAATGAAATTCTAACCAAGATAGGAAATAAGTAAAATGAGTACAGGCACAGTAAAGTGGTTCGACGCAGGCAAAGGTTTTGGCTTTATCACTCCAGATGATGGAGGTAAAGACCTGTTCGTGCACCATTCTGAAATCCAGAGCGGTGGCGACTACGCAACACTCAATGATGGGCAGAAAGTAGAATATGAGGTGGGGCAGGGCCAGAAGGGGCCGTGTGCAAACAAGGTTGTGCCGCTCTGATTGTAATACTCAATTTGTAGAGTTTAAGCAGAAACACATAACAACTGCTTCCACACCGACAGGCGCATAAAACGCGCCTGTCGGTTAAGCAAAACGTTATGTGTAAAAGGTAAATAAGTGAATCAATCAACTGAAATAATAATTCAAGGATTTGAAGAGCGCTTAAAAATAGCGTTGCTTCAATCTGATGTTTCAGTGCTAAATGAATTACTAGCTGACGATCTTATATTTACTAATCACCTAGGCCATATATTAAGTAAACAAGATGATCTAGAGGCACATTTAACGAATAGATTAAAAATAAATGAACTTACACTTTCAGAACAAAAAGTCATAATTAAAAATGACATTGCAATAGTGACTGTTAAGGCTCGCATCCAAGGTACGTTCAATCACCAAGAGTCAGATAATTATTTTCGTTTTACTCGTGTATGGAGCCAGATATCAGATAATTTATGGCAAATTATAATAGCTCATTCTAGTATAGTGGTATGAATTTATCATCAGCACATAACAAGTACTTCAAGCTGACCCACTAGGTCGTAGCACCTCTTGGAAATATGGGTACCGTAACAATAATAAATAATCAGCTCTCCCGCCAACAGGTTGTGGGCAGCATAAGTAAACGTTTGCTGGATAAAAAGTTATAAGTAATGACAATCGAAGAACCGATATGGGCAAATGAAGTAAAAAATGCAACGTATAGATTGAGCGATCTTCCGGCAACGATAGAAGACGAAATCATTGACTATTTAAAGTTAGAGTTAGGGCCAGACTTCAAAAGCAGTCTTTGCACTCTTAAATACATTGGCGAGTATGAGTTGTGGGGAAAACCAATTCGATGCTGGGATTATGGTAATAAAGAAATGTATGTAACAGTTCAGCCTTATGCAAATAACTACTATATAGGATTTACAGAAAAGTGTGTTTCATATTTAAACCCCAGCTAGCAAGTCATTCGTTTGGAACGCTAACCCACCGCTTCGCGTCGACAGCGGCCACACAATTCTAACGTTAGCCGAATATCAAACAAATGGAGAATCTACATGAAACTTAAGGATATAGCACCAATACTGACTACCGAGAAAATTGATGAAACAATTGAATTCTATACCAAGGTTCTTGGTTTCGAATGCGATGCTCATGATAATGAATATGGTTGGGCCTCAGTAAGTAGAGACAACGTTACAATAATGTTTGGGGTTCCAAATGCACATACCCCATTTGATAAACCCCAATTTACCGGATCGCTATATATGCACACGGATGATGTAGATTCTGAATGGGATAATATCAATAAAAATGTATCCGTGTGTTACCCATTAGAAACATTTGATTATGGAATGAGGGAATTCGGATTTTACGATAATAATGGTTATTTATTGAAATATGGTCAGGCTACTAAATAATCATTCGGCTAACAGGGCGCTCGTTCGGTCTCAAACTACGCTGCGCTTCGTTTGCGCCCCACAGCTTAAACATTATGTATAAAGAAAAAGCCAACAAGATAATCATTCTAGTAATATTGCTCGTTGTTAGTCCTACTGTCTTCTCATGCTCAATGGGAGTCTTTAGAAATCATATAAATGGTTTACCCGTTTTATATGTTGATACTAATAATTATGAGAAATTACTAAATGACTATATGATAATAAATCATGGAAATCATAAATGGAAATATGCAGATAATTCATTTTATTTAAAAACACCTAAAGGAATCGAAATTAACACTGTTATCCCTATCTCATCAGGTACAGAAAATGAATCTTACGTTGGTATATTTGCCAAAATTATTATCTTGAATGAAAGCCATATAGATATAATAAGGGGAATGCGATCAACTAGCTTTTGGCAAAAAACTGATACGGCAGTTAAAATCAATAAAATCGCAACTTATAAGTTAGAGCCCTCATTAATTCCATATGTTTCTATGAGGCTAAATTTAGAGAACTCAAGTAAATCACGCATAATAGTGTTATTTATACCAAGAGATAGTTCAAAAGCTATTCAAATAGTCAGGCAAAGTAATATTTTAGTTACTCGGCACCCATGTAAACGTACGATTTACCTTATAGAAAATCAGGCCGATGATAATTATTATGAAGAAGAGTAAAATTAATATACATAACAAGGTGATCGTTTGGATGCAAGCTACGCTGCGCTTCGTTTGCGCCGCACAGCTTGGCCGTTATGTGTATACAGTAAAAAACAATGAGTGAATATTATGATAAAAATCTCTATAAGCATTGATGTCTCTAATTTGAAACAGGCAGAATCTTTCTATACAGAGGCTCTAAACTGTAAGAAAATTAGAGATCAAGGATCTGATATGGTTGTGCTTGCTGCTGAGAATTGCGATATATATTTACAGGAAAAAGAAGCTGGAACAAAACCCCTTGCTTCAAGTGAGACTGTCCGTGATTATAAACGACATTGGACCCCTGTGCATTTGGACTTTCTTACCAATAATATTGATGAGGTCGTTAACAAGATCCTTCAATTAGGCGGGCTTCACGAAGGCGGCGATAGTGGTGATTGGGGCTCAATTGCATATTGTGCAGACCCATTCGGTAACGGTTTCTGTGTAATCAATGAATTAAACACATAACAAGCCCTATAAATCAATTGTTTGGGGCTACTGAAAACAGTAGCTAATTTTAATAGGAGAAAATGATATGGATATGAAAAGATTTTTATTCGCTGCAGTAGGTGCCTTTGTTTTTGTTTTTCTATATGAATTACTTGTACACGGTTTTCTGATGATGGGTCAGTATGAGCAAACATCAGCTGTATGGCGACCAGAAGAAGAATCAAGTATGGTAATCATGTTGTTAAGCCAATTCCTATTCGGAGTTGCAGTAGCCTTTTTTTATCCAATTGTTGGTCCGGATACTGAGTGTAAAAAGGCAATTCCATTCGGTGTTGGGCTTGGCCTAGTCATGGCTATGCCTCAAATTGCAACATATAGTTATTTACCTATCCCTCTAACACTAAGTATGCTTTGGGCAGTTATTGCATTCATTAAGGCACTAGGCTGTTCCTTTATCGTTTCAAAAGTCTACAATTGGAAGTAGCAGCTGAGAAGACGATTAAGCAGGGACGCGAAAAAGCATTGCGCCCCATAGCTTGATCGTTAGGTGCTCATAATTTTTATGCGCAATACGAGATGAATAATAGTTAGAGTTTTTAGTGCTCTACACGGAAAAATCAATATGGAGGTATAATCCAATGTCTGTAAAGCCTATACCAGATGGTTACCATAGCATAACACCATATCTAAGTATTAAGGGCGCAGCTGATGCTATAGAATTTTATAAGAAAGCATTTGATGCTATTGAATTATTCAGATTAGACATGCCAGGTGGAGGCATAGGTCATGCGGAAATTCAAATTGGAACCTCTCGAATAATGATAGCAGATCCATGTGATGACGTTTCATTTGGAGATCCTAAAACATTGGGTGGTTCAACTGTAGGGCTATATGTATATGTAAATGATGTTGATGCAATGCACTCTCAAGCGGTTGCTGCGGGTGCTATAACAATTAATCCTGTAGAGGATCAATTTTATGGTGATAGAACAGGAACGATAGAAGATCCGTATGGCCATAGGTGGTTTTTGGCTACTCATAAAGAAGATCTCACCCCGGAGGAATTAAACAAGCGAGCGGAAGCACTTTTCAAACAGGATGCAAGTGATTAAAGATAAATGAGGTCAGAGTAAAATCTCACAGTTATATTTTTTATTCTGGCCTCCCTTCGCTTTAACGGACACCTGCCTCTCCAATTACTTAATTACTTGCGTATAATAAAATTACTGTGAAAACAGTTGGTTATTTCATTTTTCATATTGCCAACCTTGGCAATATTAGTGAGTAATAAATGACCGATACATTCAGAAGGTTTAGACAGAAGTGTGGCTTTTAAGGTAAATTACAGCTGTTAGTCTAATGCACTGCTATATGTTGTAAAAATGCTAGCAATAGCATGTCTACCGAAGGAGAGTTAAAAATGAATAATGAAAATAATACTGCTCAACCAATTGTTGTAACACCAACCAAGAGTGTTGGAATCGCCATTATACTCACCGTCCTGTTTGGTTCACTAGGGATGTTCTATTCAACTATATGGGGGGCGATAATCATGACTATATTGTCGATTATTGTGGGGGTGATGACACTGGGGCTGGGCCTTATTGTCATGTGGCCTGCATCCGTAATCTGGGGAGCAGTAGCTGCCTCTTTATATAACAAGAAATTGCTTGCTCAGGCTGGTCAACAAGCTTAGCTTACTGACCACAAAGGAGTAGGTAAAGGAAAACCGGGTCAGAGAACAATGTTCTCTAATATTAGAAACAATTGTTCTCTGGCTCCAAGTACTGGGTTTTATTTAAGCCTGACACCAACCCCCTTAAATATATCAATTATTTGTTTACATACATGTGTGTAAGCCCCCATTCTATATTCGCCGTACCAGCAAGCTATGCCTAGTGCATTATTTCCATTTTTATCTTCTAGTTTTGGGTTGGCACCAAGTTCTAATAAAAGTTTAATCATCGCTGGAGATTGCGTTTGAGCTGCCCACATTAATGGCGTCTTTCCTTGTTCATCGGCATCATTAATATTTATACCATCAGCGATCAGGCTTTTAATTTCTTCGGTGTTATTATCCTCTATGGCACTTTTTAATGTCATTACCTACACCTGACGTTTGAATTCAGCAATGCTCTATCCGAAAATCACAGCGCAGCTCATCTAACTCATTAAACGTCAGCTGGAATAGCGAGCAATGTGCTTTTTCCATGTTTGCTAATAACACCCCATTTGTTGACGCTGTCGTGGGTCGCCAATAACAACATCCATGAGGGATGTTTTAATCTTACATTTCGGATAAAAATATTTACCCATATCCTGAACCCAGAAACTAGCATATTCATCCCTGCCTTTATAATACGTTTTATATTTAACAATATAGGAATGCCCAGGCTTAGCGGTAAACTTTAATTCCGTATCGCTATAATTTTTAATAGTAGAGACTTTACTGCCTTTCACGTGGGTATAATATATACTTATTGTATGTTCTCCAGGTAATATCAGAGCTTCTGATACGCCTAGTTTGGCCCACTTTAAATTAGCGAGAGTTTTTCCATCTATTTCCTCTACAAATATTCGAGGGCTGACAGACTGTAAAATAGCTAATTCTGACAGTGATTTATCTGGTCCGTCATAGTATTTTTCAGTGACAGGATTTCGAGTAGCGCAACTAGATAATAAAAAAGAGATAGCTAAAGCCAGGGTTATTTTTATCATTAGATTCCTCTTTCTTCACTATTAATTAAAAACGAAAAATCACTATGTCCATTTAGTGGCAAAAAGCTGTCTTTCAAGCATATACTTAAGTGAGTTGCTAGTCGTCATGCCCATGGTTCCTTTGTAAGATACGTTGCGCTATTTGTTTCATAACCTCAATGAGGACAAGCGATGCGGCTGTTACTTCGAGCAGGATGGTTGAGTTCATGGCTGCCGAATGATCAGACAGTGGTGCAAGTACATAGTGGCCAAGACTGTCGAGGCCGAGCGCAGCATATACAGCCAGGAACAAGAGACCTGCAAGTTGATATCCACGAATCACAAGAATCCATCCTGTAACCCCAACAGCTGTCAGTACGATCCAGGCGATATATACGCCTGCACGTGTCCAGGAGGAAGGCATATTCGGGTATTCCATGAGGAACTCAGCATTATGTATAAAGTGTATAAGGCTTGCTACCCCATAGATTAGAAGCAGGATTAGAAGAGTTTTTTGTGTCGGTCTATGCATATTCACCAATGATTCTGAGGCCTAAAGCGCTTAATGTGATTGCTCAGAAACCTGTTATATTTTTATTTCCGATTTTTTTATAAAACAAAATTCCCTGCCAGTCTCTGAAATATCTGCTATCAAGTAGCCATTATTACGAAGATCAGTAACAGCGTTACATGTTTTTTCTTTTCCTAAACCCTTAAAGCGATGGTGAAACTCAATTAGTAACATTTTTGGCCGGAGCTTCGATTTTAACATACTGTCTAAGACGCCATATTCCGCACCCTCAACGTCCATTTTAAGTACATCCACACTAGTATGGCCCAATTTTCTTACCATCGAGTTAAGTGAATAAGCCTCTACTTCTACGCCATCACGTCTTAAATCTTCTTCCTCATGAAAAGTAAACATTACACTGGACTTTTCCCCTCGCTTATTAATCCTTGGGTAAAGAAAATATGTTCCGTCTGTTTCTGAAGCCGCCCAGGGATAAAAATTAAAACCCTCTGGTAACTCCTGTCTTTTAATCCAATCTATCGAATATGGTGTTGGGTCAAATGCAAAAACGCTGGTTTGGTGTAGTGAAATGATATTTTTCTCGAAATCAATATCATCACAAATACCTATGGAGTATACGATACTTTTTTCATTTAATAATGAGGGGACAACATTCCATCCTGAATAATGTACTGTGGGTATATCTATGTCTTTTTTAAATTTAGGTTCTATGCCGACGTATTGCCTTAACTTTAATTTAATTTTCCTGAAGGCATTACTCTGCTCGATATTTTTCCAGGTTTTGTTACCCATAATTAAAATCCCAGGATGAATTTATAACGACAAGTACGCTGGCGGGGACGAAGTGTAGCGGAATCGCCCTCCAGTGCAGCGACTTGTTGGCGCTTTAGCTAATTCCTTTGCATATCTTTTAATTTGGTAATCACTTCATCAAGGTTACTTTCCTTATGTAACTCCCAGAATATATGCTTGTAGAATAAAGTTTTTGGTGAAAGATTTAATTTTACACGTTCCCATAAAATTTCTTTCTTTTTGTCCTGTTCAACATGGTGAATCTTTTTTTTGTACAATATATATGGGAGTAGAGAAAATAGTACAAATAAAGGATACATGACTATTCCAAGGATAAGTGATGTATTTCCAATATGTGTTTTTATGCGTCTATTAACTTTGAAGCCTGTAAAAGTAAGCAAGCTTTGGAAATGCTGAACTCCCAGTAAGAACAAATGACCGAAATACAGTTTGTCTGTATTACTTTCTGCAAACCATACACCATCAATTTCTGTTGGAGGCATTCTTTTCCAATAATCTGTTTCTAATAAGAAATGTGATAAGCGTGCCCGGACATGTGAATTGTTTGGGGTGGTTATCAACAATGTCCCGTCTTTCTTCAACACCCTGTTAAACTCTTCAAGAACCTTCAGTTGGTTCGGGACATGCTCAATACCTTCTTCGCAAATAATATAATCAATTGATCCACTTTCTACTGGTAGAGTTTCTGATAAATCGGCATATTTTGCAGATACATCATCAAGCTTTATAAAATGCGGGAAAATATCCAGGGCTATTATAGTGGCCCCTTTTTTCTTGAATTCATAACTTGCTCGACCATCACCACACGGAATATCTAATACGATCTTTCCAGTAAGATCTGGCATTGACCTTATATATTCTGTCACATACTTATTTATACCTGTTTTAGGGAAGTTGTAATTATCGTGTTTTGTCATCTAATTTTCCTAAATCTTAATTTTTAAGGAAAAAACCGGGTCAGAGAGTAGTTGTTTCTAATATTCGTGAATATTGCTCTCTGGCCTCAATTAATTCCCTTCGATCAAGCGATTTTTCATACTATGCCCTGATAATCATAACACATTATGGAAATGTGAATTAGTCACAGTTATTAGGTTGATCATTCACTGTGGGATTTTATCCGTTTGTATACCATACATATTACTTAACTCCTTACCAGTTCTGTACATGATGAGTGGTTTTGAATACAAACGATACTAAATCAGGGGGTCCGATGATTAACTCAATCAAGATAGAGACTTACTCGGTGTTTATAAGTCGGTCAGGATTTACTAACTTCGGCTCCCAGCTGCCGAACGTGAGGTGGCTCGCACAAATCCAGTTGGTTGGTGACAACTGGAAGGTATTCGTCTCCTTTGTACATGACAGTGATGAAATACCGATGAATTTTCGATCCGAGAAGTACCAAGGCTTATTCCTCTTCCTGCCGATCTGCCGTTACGAGGCAGTCCTAGACCTTATCCGCAACGAGCAGCCTGTGATGGTGTCGTTCAATGACAAGGATCTCCGTCAAGCGGTGATTGGTGTTGCGCATGAACCAGTCGGGGAGACTGAAATGTGCTGCACTGCCATGACGACAGGAACATCAACGGACGCGAAACCCTCGAGCGGCCGAGGATTTGACCCTTTCGAGGAGCATTCGGATAGCCATGCAATGAGCAACTCATATGCGCTTGCACTTTGCGCTCATTACATCTACGGAGGCGAAGCGCTCAACGCGGGTGGTGAGTTTCTCGATAGGTTCCGGGAACGCTTTGAACCATGGTTGATGCATGGAACGGGAGGTTCCGTACGCTTTGACCTTGTCAGTGACGAGTCACTGATCGGCGGTACCGGACTGCAAGCCGTTGTTATGTCGAATGACAGGTATATCATCGTGGCGTTCCGAGGTACGCAGACAATTTTCTCACCACTGCCGCTGGATTGGATGACCAATGCAGCATTCGGAACAGGGCCTGTGCCACCGACATGGTCCGAGCTCGGTGTGCTCATCCACGGCGGGTGGCTGCAAGCAATTGATAAGGCATACGATGAACTGCTGCAGTTGATCAATGCCCACCGTGATGGTGGGGATAAGCCCATATGGCTGACCGGTCACAGCCTCGGTGGATCGCTCTCGATGATCTTTGGACTACGATTACAGACGACTGGCGACTATTCCGTGCAAGGCGTGCACACATACGGCGCGCCCATGACCGGTGGAGCCCGTTTCGACGAATCGTACGCGAACCAGGGTTTGTCACGTCGCACGCAGCGCTGGGTTAATAACGACGACATCGTGCCGAAATTGCCGCTCCCGTTTGTGCCGGGACCTAATTACGAACACGTCGGATCACTCAACATGATCAATTCGACCGGTACTATCAGCCTGGGTACGACACCGACAACATCACCGATACTGAGCTTTGAAGATCACCAAATGAAGACGTACGCGTCGTTGATTGGAGCTTCCATGCCCGAAGTGTTGGTCGATCAAATGCCGCTCATCGAGTAAAAGTGATATGGACCGCAGGGCCATATCACGCACTATCTAGTGGTCGTTTTTTAGCGGTATTGAGTTTATATCTGATACTGTCCTGATTAAATGGTGCAAGAGTAAAAACTCGTATTTATATCGATGAATAATGTATAGTTTTTACATTGACCCCAATTACTCCAGTGCCGTGAACTTTTATTCTGTCCCCAATTAACCCCAATTAACCCCAATTACTGAGATGAACTACACAACATGCTGATGTGGCGTATACCTTCTTACGAGGTGGTTAGTGTAATGTAGTTTACATATAAGGACGCAGCTAGCCAGTTGTCACTCTTATATTAAACTTTTCACCAATAGACCCTTCGAGATTCTGAATCCTTTTAATCACTTCCTCATTAATAACATACCCTTTAGGCAATAACACCAGGCCACCGCTTGAAACAAGGTCGGTAACCAGTACCATATTTATTTTTAGTTCATTTGTCGTTACAATCAACTCTCCAGCTTGCTTGGTTTCTTGCGTTGAACCTAGCTCAGCGATATCCTTTGGTAGCGCCTTAACTACTTCAGTATCGTACCGCGTATTACAATGCTCGAGAATAAACTGCATTGCCTCTGCCGCACTGAGGGATTTATCTATCACATTTCCTTTTTGCAAACCAAAATAATCACCGATAACGCATAATATTCTCGCGCCTAATGGAATTGTTTTGGTGCCCAGGCCATCTGGATAGCCACTTCCATTATATAGCTCATGTGTACACCTGATAATTATGGCTACTCCTTGTAGTGGTTCGAGGGACATTAGCAGTCCTTGAGCAATAATAGGGTGCTGCTGAAATTTTTCTTTCTCTATGGGGGTTAGCGAACCAATTGGTTTGTTGATTAATTTTTCAGGGAACCCTATCTGACCTATGTCTTTCAATAAGGCTGCATGATACACATCCGTGGCCTCTGACTCTGACATACCCATATTTTCTGCAGTTGTCCTGGCTATCTCAGCCATTCTTCTCATAACACCACTGTCATAGCCTTGATGTAAGGCAACAAGATTAGAAAACACTTCAATAACTGTTGAATAGCTGCCTTTTAACTCCTCATTTGCCATTTCATACATATCAAGTGTTTGTTCAATTTCTGAGGTGCGTGCCTTTACCATAGATTCAAGGTTGGTATTGAGATCTTTTAGCTCTTCATTTTGTTGTAGTGTTAATTTTTCAAGCCGCTGACGATCACGTTTCAGATTTTTTAATTCAAGCGCACGCTTTATGCTTAGGAGTATGTCATTATCTTCCCAGGGCTTGGATATGTATTTGAAAATTTGCGCTTTGTTAATCGCCTCAATGGTTGATGTGATATCAGAGTAGCCAGTTAATAATATTCGCATAGTTTCAGGCCAACGCTCTGAAACCTCTGTGAGAAATTGAGCGCCGTCCATTTCAGGCATTCGCATATCAGATATCACAAGGTCAACATCATGTTGTTCCATGAGAGACAGTCCCTCCTTGCCGCTCTCTGCAAATAATAAATTATAGCCATGAGAACGTAATAAGCGACGCATGGCGGATAAAATATTCGCCTCATCATCGACACATAAAATAGTGGAAACATCTGCTTGTTCGACGTCCTTTTGTACTGCTTCGTTTGATTGTGACATTGTTTTCTATATCCCGTTTAATCAATATTATGCTGCACTACCAACAACCTTGTCTGATTTGCTAACCTCGTCATGGTTTTGCTCGATTGGTAAAATGATTTTGAATGTCGTGCCGACACCGACTTCGCTATCAACCACGACTTCACCACCATGTTTTTCAATAATACCAAACGATAAAGACAGCCCCAGACCAGTGCCCTTGCCGACAGGTTTTGTGGTAAAAAAAGGTTCAAATATTCGTTTTTTCACATCATCGGGAATACCCTTGCCCGTATCTGATACAGAGATCCAGACTCTATCGTCAACCTGCCCACTTCTGATGGTTATAATGCCTCGTTCTTCAATCGCATGCGTCGCATTCACAACCAGGTTCATAAACACCTGATTAAGTTGAGACGGTAAACATTCAATCTGTGGAATACTGCCGTATTCCTTTACTACTTCTGCCTTATATTTTATTTCGTTATGCGCAACATTAAGCGTGCTATCGATACCCTTATGTAGATCAACCCATTGCCATTCTGCTTCATCTACGTGAGAGAAGTCCTTAAGGTCCTGTACGATCTGCTTTACCCTGGTCACACCTTCCTGTGATTCAGCTATTAAATCGATTATATCCTGTCTGAGGTAATCAAGTTCGACATCCTTTTTAATGGAATTCACATTATCAAGTTTCGATTTTACTTCAATTAAACCTTCCAGCTGTTCATAAGCATCCAGCACTTTAAATAAATCATCAATGTAATTTTTCAGTGTGCCAACATTGGAATTGATATAACCGACCGGATTATTGATCTCATGCGCCACGCCTGCGGCGAGTTGCCCAATGGATGCAAGTTTTTCTGATTGTAGTAGTTGTCCTTGAGTGGATTTTAATTCAGTTACTTTTTCCTCGACTCTTTTTTCAAGGTCTTTATTCCATTGTTCTATTTCCTGCAGATGATTTTGTTTTTCCTGTTCAGCTTGCCGAAGGTCACATACCATTTTATTGAATGAAGTGGATAAATCACCAACTTCATCCATTCTGATCACGGGTACTTCTGTATCGAGATTTCCGCGGGCCACGCGTTGAGCGGCGTGCATCAACTTCTTAATGGGTGGAATGACTGCGTTAGAAACTGCAATTGCGATCGCGATAGATAAAACAAGTGTAAACAATAGTAATGCACCAGAATATAAACGTATATTACTGATGCTCTTGGTCAAATCCAGGCCATCCTGCTTGGATGCACTAACCTGCGCATTGGATAAATCTAATAGAAGTATACGAAGCTTTTCCACTATCGGTCTTACTTCCGTGCGCATCACGTGGGCATCCTGTCTCCATTCATCGCTTAAATAGATCTTTACAACCTCGCGGTAGCTATTACGCCATTTTTCGGCGTGACGTGCCATATTCTCTACTTCACCAAACCCTATATTTGAGGCGATCCGCTGGAATCTTTCAAACTGTTCCTTGTTTATTTGCAGGTACAATTCGAGGTCGCTAATATTCTCATTTACGCGTGAATATAAGAATAATCGAAGGGTATTCATGACCTGTTGCCAGGAAAATCTGAGTTCGGACAATAATCCCATGATACGATAATTCTTATCTGTCGCAGGTAACTCAAGCATTTCGTACATAAGTGAATTGACGGATGACAAATATGATGTTGCTGCCGGCATTAAATTACGACTAGCGAGATTCAAGCCTGGATAGTTATCTAACAGGGTTTCACGCAAGCTGAATAGTTTGTCAGCATAAACAAAAAATTTATTCATGTCGTGATCAAACTGTTTTATTTTTTCCTTATCTATGATTGAATTATCTGACTGTGATAATGAATGGAAATTCTTCATTTCCGATTGTAGCTGTTCAGCCAATTCAATAAAGTTTGCTTTATCTTCCTGATGGCCTGTTAGTAAATAACCATTAAGAAATGTTGTCGCCAGGTTAAGGTTATCACTAAACCTTAAAAACCTAACAGCTGTCGGTTGTCGATTTTTTATTACCGATGTCGCACTCTGTTCAACTGTTGACATTTCGTTGGTAATGATCGCCATTGTGATCGACAGGAACAATATTAAGCTGATTGAGCCAACAATGATTTTACGCTGAATAGATATCACTCTGAACTTTTCGTTTTTTTCTACATTGATTGCAAACTCAGGCTGAGCAGCAGGATCTATTTTTGCGGAGCTATTGTTGTTTGAGTTATTCATAGCTGGCTGGCCCTACACTTAATTATGAAGCTCCATTCCAAAAGACTGCAAACGATTAATGTAGTATTGAGAAATATCATTCACTGACCTAGCCGCTAGTACCTGTTTGAGGTTCTTGTTTTTGAATCTGTTGGACCGGCAGTACGACAGTAAAACAGGTTCCTTTATCCGGTTCACTTTCTACGTTTATACTTCCACCATGGTTTTCAATAATACCGTACGATAGGGATAATCCCAGACCTGTACCTTCGCCAACAGGCTTGGTTGTAAAAAAAGGTTCAAAAATACGATTTTTAACGTCTTCTGGCATGCCTTTACCGTTATCACTTACCGAAATCCATACCTTGTTGTCACTGTTTCCACTGCGGATTGTTATGATTCCCCTCTTCTCTATTGCATGCGCAGCATTGACTATTAGATTCATAAACACCTGATTTATCTGTGATGGCATGCATTGCACTTGCGGTATGTCGCCATATTCCTTTATTATTTCAGCCTTATATTTAATTTCGTTACGCGCTACATTCAATGTGCTATCAATGCCTTGGTGTAGGTCAGACCATGACCATTCTGCTTCGTTTACGTGTGAAAAATCTTTCAAGTCCTGCACTATTTGTTTAACACGACCAACGCCTTCCTGGGATTCTTCAAGTAACTCCTTGATATCGTCTTTAAGGTACACCAGATCAATATCAGATTTTAACTTTTGCAAGGTCTCCAGCGCAGAAGTAGACTCAACTTTGTTCTCTATTTGTTCGTACATTTCCACTAGTTTAAACAAGTCATTAATATATCGATTAAGTGCCCCCATGTTCGAATTAATAAATCCTACCGGATTATTGATTTCATGTGCCACGCCCGCTGCTAACTGCCCGATTGAGGCCAGCTTTTCTGATTGTAGTAACTGACTCTTGGCTGAATCGAGTTTATGATTGACTGTTTTCATTTCAGTATTCATGCTTTCGAGTTGCTGTATCTTTACTTGATAATCTTTATGCAGCTGAGTATTTTCGAGAACAACGCTGATTAGGTCAATTAAGACCTTGCCCTTATCCAGGTCAGCCTGCGTGTAGGCCTCACGATCTTTACCCCTGTTAATATTTAAAGCGCCTAACACCTGATCCTGACTGGTTAGTGGCCAACACATCGCAGACGACACACGCGCAGATGGTTCATCATTAAATAAAGTGGGGGCAGCAGACTGAACAATGCTACCCATGCGAGATTCATTTACCGCTACTTGTGACCCAACTACACCCGCTGGTAAATCAATACCTGCCACTAAATGCAGGTATTGACCATCCTGAGTCAAAAAGGCCAGGCTACCAGTATCGGCATCAAACCCTTCAACAATATGACTCAAGATATCATTATATATATTGCCCTCATTATTGTTATGTTGTCCGAGTTGGTATAAACCCACTACCCACTGAAGAAATTCCATAATCTGGTTATCGTGACTATGTTTATTATTAAAACGGAATTTCATATTCATGATATTTCACCTTGCCAACTCAGATAAAAATGCCCCATCTGGTTGAATGCTCTCCTGACAGAAAAACAGGGTGACTGATCTGGCAGGTTTTGCATGCGGTCTAGCGCATTTTTCAGATATTTAACGATTCCTTTGTTCATTTACATCCCTCAATCAACATGCATGCTATAACAATGCCTCGATAATTTTCACCTGTGCCCAACTGCTTGATGTTGATTGCAAAATATTTATCCTCGTACTCCAGGGTCATTTGACTACAAGCAGTATTGTTATCACCTTGTGTAGCTTCGTATAAATCTTTTGGTAAAACTTGCTTCGCTTCCTTGCCAATCATACCGCTACCAGATTGATCCAGTAATGTATGTGCCAATTCGTTTGCATTGACAATCATGGCTTCCTTGTCGATCCCTATGACCGCGCAAGGTAATTCTTCCAGAACTTCTTGCCCCAGTTGCAGGCTGCGCATACTTAGCGTCAATTCACGTGTACGGTCACTAACACGCTGCTCAAGATCTTTATTTAATTCGGATAACTCTTGTGACAGTATTTTATTCGCATGACGTAAATCATAATATTCAAATGCATCCTGAATATTTGTCCTGAGCAGTTCATCCTCCCATGGCTTTGTGAGAAATTTATAAATAGCACCCTGGTTAATGGCATCTGTAACCGAATTAAGTTCGGTATACCCACTTAGCATGATTCTAACGGTATCGGGATAGTTCTCACGTGCACGACTCAAAAATTCAGAACCAGCCATACCTGGCATACGTTGATCCGATACAATCACTTCAACACTATTTTCCGAAAGAACTGCCAAGCCTTCCTCTCCGCCAGAGGCCGTTAATATATTGTAGCCATCCCGGCGTAATGTCCGGGTTAAGGATCGAAGTATATTTACTTCATCATCTACTAGTAATAAGGTTCTTTCGGCTCTCATAAACCAACTAAATATTTTTTAAAAGTGATTAGATTAATAAACGAAACTTAATAGCAATCATAACGGCGAAAAATAACGATACTTTAGTATGTTAAATCACATGCAACGCACAGTTTTCGTCAGCGGCAGCCATAACGTGCTCTGCTATATTAATAATAAAAACAAAGAGTAAGGTCACTATTAGTAACAATCGTGATATGTTATCCAGCCATGAGTCACTCAATATCCATACACCTGCGCCTAACCATGGTGTGATTGACAAAGCAATAAAAATAATGTGGTTTAACTTGCTGTAAGCTAGTTTATTCCGGGCTCATTTTCCGCCTTTTTTAACTGCTCACATTCAGTCTCTTTTTGTTTTAAACTCTCTTCCAGAGATTCAATTTTTTCGAGTAAATTATTATTGTCTGCATCCTGTGACATAAAATGTTTTACTTGTTCTTCCAAAAACCATTTTTCTTCCTTGAGAATAACCACTTCTTTAGCACTTTCGCTATCCTGATTACTTAGTTGAGCTATTCTATTCAAACTTTCCTGCAATTGGCTATTTACCGCAACCAATTGTTGGCTGAGTTCATTGTTTTCCTGACTAAGTTTATCGAGCATGCCTTTCATTTGCTCAACTTCATCTGACTGCTCACTGTTCTGTAGCAGGCTTTTTAGTTCTTCAATGGTAGAATTGGATTCTTTTAATTTATCATTTGCCTGGGTCACCAGGTCCTTATACATATTCAGCTCTTCACGCAGCATATTCTGCTGCTGCTGATTTTCATCTTCTAATTCACGTATTGTTTGTTTTGATGACTCTTCAATGCTTGTGATTTGATTTCGTAAGCCGCTATTATCCTGACTCAACGCATCTATCATATTTTCCATTTGCATAAGTTCTTCACTGGCCGCGCTGTTGCTAACCAGTTGCTTTAATTCGCTGATGGTTTCATTAGACTCATTTAATTTGGTGTTGGCCTGTGTCACCAGGTCTTTATATAGTTCAAGTTCTTCATCTTCCTGATTTCCCGCCGCAGCTTCATTTTGTTGCTCTTTCAAGTTGTCAAGCTGATTTTGTAAATCAATATTGTCTTCACTTAATTTTGCCACCATATTTTCCATTTGGCTTAATTCTTCAGAGGGTGCGCTGCTATCTATAATTTTCTGAAACTTTTCAATTGTTTCATTCGACTTTTTCAGTTTCTCATGTGCTTGCGTTACAAGGTCCATGTACATGCTTAATTCTTGATCTTTAGATTGCTGGTTGGCTGCAGTTCGCGATCGAATGGAATTTTGAAATGCGTGTTCTAATCTGTTTTTCAGGTCAGTATTTTCATTGCTTAATTTCTTGACTGTACGGTCCAGCTGTTTAATTTCATCAGATGAATCACACTTGTTGACGAGCGACTGCAAGTCTTTAATGGTTTCACTGGTATCCTTTAATTTAGATTCTGCTTGTTTAGTCAGGTCTTTATATAATTTCAGCTCTTCACGGGTCGACTCCAATTCACGTTGAGCCGCCTTATCATCACCATCAGTCTCCAATGGACGTTCCATGTTGTCTAGTTTTTTCTGTAATGATTGATTTTTATCAGTCAATTGCTCCAGTTTGTCAGTGAGCTCGGACACTTCATCGCTTGATTTGGAGTCGTCACTTTGCGTAGATAACGTTGCAATTTCTTCATTCGCTTTTATTAGTTTTTTGCTTTCATCCTCATAGAG
>Ga0316207_10002123_pt1 | contig 21469 bp, 24 predicted proteins | sample 6weekpyrite_MG_FD_204943 | JGI IMG/M metagenome (GOLD analysis project Ga0316207, IMG submission 204943) | Microbial mat bacterial communities from mineral coupon in-situ incubated in ocean water Damariscotta River, Maine, United States -... | ecosystem: Environmental > Aquatic > Marine >...
GTTGTTAGTAGTTTCCAATTTAATGATTCACTATAAAACTGCAATCATCTCGAATGTGCTGACAATTGTCATTAACTAAATGCCTCTGTTCAAAATATTGATTGTTTTTAAGCCCGATTGCCCTGGTAATTCCATAAATCGCTCTTTTAATGTTGTTAAATAATACTAATCAATGTTGCAGTGATGGAAGGGGTGGCGATAAACCACCCCTATTATTTAAAAATTTATACTCATCCGCATATTCACGATTTTCAAATTTTTGTCAAACACATCGCCAGAACTGTCAAATCCGTTATTTCGTATTACTTGCAAAGAGGGTGTTAACAAAGTGTTTTCAGTGAGTTCATAATTGTAATATGCTTCGGCAAGCATGGAATCATCCTTACCATCCGCTTTTGCATCGCTTGCTAAGCCCATGTGTGCTACGCCTATCCCTAAAGAGCCAATAAAGGCCGGCACTTCAGCAGCAACACTGATAAAAGTTTCAGTCTCAGATACATCAGGATTCGCCCAGCCCAACCTAACATTAGCGCCAATTTGGCCTAGTTTCGCGTCGATACTAGTATAAAAGCCGTAATTGATTTCGTCCGTCGAACTGCCATCCAGGCTTTCATGTTCTGCAGTATTTACCCAAGTACCCAATTTAGCATCTAAGTCGTAGATAGAAATATCACCTTCCATTGCAGCAAAAATACCTTTGCCAGATTCAGTCACATCAATCAGACTACCGTAATCCCTGTCTTCATTATCCCCCAAGCCATGTGATGAAGCCATGACAGCCTTGATGCTCGTGCGGCGATGGCGATCATACACACCCGCCAGCGTATAATCTGGAAATTCAATTGTGGGATTATGCACCAGTGGCCCAGCGAGAAATTTTGATGTTTCATCAGCTGCGTATTCGCTTTGATCAAAAAAACCGGTGATGTCCACCAGGCCAATGGCGTATTCGTAGTTTTTTGAAAAATGTGTGTAATGAAAATCTGAAAGTTGAATGCGACCAGAATCATTCTTATCTAACGCAGAACCGGCATCGCCATTACTGTCACCAATTCTGGAAGCAACACCATTATCATTCGGTGTGGTATTGGCTTCAAAATAAATACTCAATTCACCATCGTGAAATTTTTTACTGATTAATAAATCAATGGATGCGAAAGAGGTATTATCAATATGATTAGCCTTAACGTTTTGCAAGGTATAAGTTGCACCACCTGCGGTTTCCCACCCGTGGGCTTGCTCATCATGTTCGATGGCACCGTGACGATGGCTTAATTCGTCAGCAATCAATAGATGTATTGGTAAGCAACTGAGGAAAACCAACACACTTAACAATCGATTTGTTTTTATTACCGCCCCACACGTTTTTTGCATGTACATATCCCTTCATTTGCCTTCATCGCTTCATGCTCACAGCACAACGACAATCCATGATTGAAACGATGTTTTATTCGTTTTGTATGAAAATATTATTTTTTTTCACACAACAAGGCAAGAAAAAAGTATGATTATTTTAAAATTATTCATACATCGATCACAAAATCATCTCCATCTGCTGAAAAATCAGGCGAAAAAGTTAATTTAACGGGATTTTTTTCGAGCTCGGGGATGCGCCTGGTCATAAACCTGGGCTAAATGTTGAAAATCCAGCTGAGTATATATCTGGGTAGTGCTGAGATTAGCGTGCCCAAGCAGTTCCTGAACCGCGCGGATATCGCCACTGGATTCGAGCAAATGACTAGCGAATGAATGACGTAATCGATGCGGGTGTAAACTGGTATCTAATGCTTGTTTTTTTCCCCAGTGCTGCAAACGAGCCTGCACTGTTCGTTGCGAAATCCGTGTGCCTTTTTGAGTGATAAATACCGCAGATTGCTCTTCTAGCAACCAGGTTTTCCGCTGCTTAAACCAGCTTTGCAAAGCTTGAATTGCATATCGCCCCAATGGCAACAAGCGTGTTTTATCACCTTTACCTGTGACTCGAACAGTTTGATCGTTAAAATCAATGTCATTGATGTCCAACATCACGAGTTCGGATAAACGCAAACCACACCCGTAAAACAATTCCAACATGCAGAAATCACGAATGGCCAACACATCTTCTGGCTTGCTATTGAGCATTTGTTGCACCTGATCAACATCCATCACTTTAGGCAGATGCTTGGCAACCTTTGGTGCTTTTATGCCTTCCACCGGATTTTGATCGTGCAGTTTTTCTCGCATAAGAAAACGATAAAAACTGCGCAAACTGGAAAGCTTGCGCTGAATGCTTTTTGCACTGATGTGATGTTTATTGCTGTAGGCAACATATTGACGTACGTTCTGACTTGAAACTGCACGCCAATGAATTATGTTTTGTTCTACACAGAATAACTGAAAGTCTTTCATGTCTCGCTGATAAGCAAGACAGGTATGTTTAGAGTAACGTTTTTCGTTTGCTAAATAGGCAAAAAAAAGGTCTGGCCAGTTATCTGGTTCAAGCATATATCAGGATTTTAAATACCGCTTCAACACTGCTGAGACGATATCTCTCAAAGAAACAAGAAACACTGTACTCATGCCAGCTTTAAAATGCTCCGGATCATCACTGGCAACAGCTACCATACCGCTTGCTTCACCGTTTACCAGCGGAAACAAAGCCATGGATTTCACATTTTCAGTATTTTCACCAAATAAAAATCCCAACTGTTGTTGGTTAAAACGACCGCAAACCGGTTTTTCATGAGATAGAAACTTCTCAAAATTGTTTAGACCGTTTTCCTCACGCAAAATAATTTCATCGCGATCAACCGGGTTTTGCAAACTATTCCGAAAAATTCTGACGCTAACCGCACTGGCGGAAAAGTCCTTCTCAATACGAAATTTCAACACATCAATAAATTCATCCAGTGATTGCGTTTCAATCAATGCAATGCTCAGTGTGTGTAGTTTATCGATTAGTCGTTCATTAATGCGGGCAACATCAATGAGGTCTTTTATTTTTATATTTAAAAGTTTGTTTTCCTGTCGCAACAAAGCGACCTGACGTTCAATCAGAGAGACTGCATTTCCGGAAGGATGTGGTACTTTGAGGTCAATCAATAATTCCGGATTTTCCTGAAAAAACTCCGGATGAGCCTTTAAATAATTTTCTACATCTTGCGCCGTGCAACTTGCAGCAACATTGTTTTCGCCTTTTTTGATTTGCAAAGTCATGATTACTCCCTGATACGTTCCAATTTTTTATGCTTGTCAGTATATGCAGATAATGCCACAAAATCCAATTAAGGCTCTTTAGGAGACTCGGACTATAATTCTATCTCACCCTGAAAAACAACAGCAGCCGGGCCAGAAAGAAACACAGGTTCACCCTCACCTGCCCAATGAATGTTCAAATCACCACCCGGCAAAGTCACTGTAACCGAGTCGCACAGTTTCCCCCAATGTCGGCCAATAACCACAGCTGCACACGCACCTGTGCCACATGCTAGCGTTTCTCCCACGCCACGTTCAAAAACTCTCAGTGTAATGTGTGAATCATTATTCACTTGCATAAAACCAATATTGGCCCGTTGCGGAAAAAACTCATGCGACTCCAACGTCGGCCCTAAGGTTAATACTGGCGCAGCCTGTACATCTTCAACCAATAACACCGCATGCGGATTGCCCATGGATACTGCACCAAACTCCACAGATTCACTCGGCAAATCCAATTGGTATTTTTTGTGTAATTCATCACTGGCAAGCGGTATGGCGGATGGCGTAAATACCGGCACACCCATATTCACTTTAATCCAGTTATTAGCTTCTGCTTCAAGAATGATAATACCGCTGCTGGTTTCAACCGTAATTTGTTTTTTCGTGGTTAACTGGTTTTCAAGCACGAATCGTGCAAAACACCGAGCACCGTTACCACATTGCTCCACTTCACCGCCATCCGCGTTAAAAATGCGATAACGAAAATCCACGTTGGCAGTTTGCGTCGGCTCAACCACTAAAATCTGATCACAACCGATACCAAAGTGTCTGTCAGCCAGAAAACGCATTTGCGCTGCGGATAAATTCAGTTTTTGACTTACACCATCCAGCACTACAAAATCGTTGCCAAGACCGTGCATTTTTGTAAATTTCAGTTTCATGCCTGCGAGAATAACCTTTTAATATCTTTATGGGAAGCCGTGCTGTTTATGGCGAAAAAATGTCATATTCAGTATAATCCCCTGAGCAGAATACCGTTAACCCTAAGGTTGCATAAAAAATCGAATTAAAAAGCTTTTAGAGCGAGTATAGTAGCGTTTTTATGGGCATTTTGTGGTTTGAGCTTAGTCACTCTAAGTGAAATCCAGAAAATGCCCATGAAAACGATAATATGCTGCTATAAAAGCAGCAGCGCGGTTTTTAAACGATTTTTTATGCAACCTTAGGGTTTATTCATATCAAATTACTTGGATATTACCATGGATCAATCATTGATTTTCGACGAAGCGTTAATCAAACGCTATGACAAAGCCGGACCAAGATACACTTCATACCCCACGGCAGTGCAATTTCATGAAGCTATTGGCGTTGATAACTACCAACAGTTCTGTGATCGATCCAATGCTGAAAGTCGCGCACAAAACACACCAAAGCCGCTTTCCCTATACTTCCATATCCCTTTTTGCGATACCGTTTGTTTTTACTGTGGCTGTAACAAGGTAGTCACCAAAGACCGCAGCAAAGCAGCGCCTTATCTGGCCAGAGTTTATAAGGAAATTGCCATGCAAGCCGCCTTGTTTGACGACAATCGTGTCGTTGATCAGTTACATTGGGGTGGCGGCACACCCACTTTTATCAGTCATGATGAAATGCGTGAACTCATGCAGGAAACCCGCAAACATTTCACATTACATGACGACGACACAGGTGAGTACTCCATTGAACTGGATCCGCGTGAAGTGGATGCCAGCAGCATTGCCTTACTACGTGAGTTGGGTTTTAACCGCATTAGCCTGGGTGTTCAGGATTTTGATCCACGTGTACAAAAAGCGGTAAACCGAATTCAATCAGAAGAAGAAACTTTGCAGGTTATTCAAGCCGCGCGCGACAATAAATTCAAATCCATCAGTCTGGATTTGATTTACGGTTTACCTTTCCAGAATGTGGAAAGTTTTTCACAAACCCTGGATAAAGTCATCGACGCATCACCTGATCGCCTGTCGGTATTTAATTACGCACATTTACCGGAAATGTTCAAACCACAGCGCCGCATCAATGTGGAAGATCTACCCAGCCCGTCAGAAAAACTGGATATTTTAAAAGTCAGTTTCGATAAACTGGCTGCGGCCGGTTATGTGTATATTGGTATGGATCACTTCGCCAAACCGGATGATGAGCTGGCCATTGCGCAACGCGAACGCACTTTGTATCGAAACTTTCAAGGATACTCCACCCATGCAGATTGTGACCTGATTGCCATGGGCATTACGTCTATTGGTCAGGTGGCAAATAGCTATACCCAAAACGTAAAATCCATGGATGCTTATTACGATACTATTGATAAAGGAGTATTGCCCATTTATCGCGGTATCGAATTAAATAACGATGATATTTTACGTCGGGATGTTATTACTCAATTAATTTGTCATTTTGAACTGGATTATGCGGGTATTGAAAAACAATACAATATTAAATTCAGTGAATATTTCGCCCAGGAACTGGAAACCTTACAACAAATGCAGCAGGATGAATTACTCACCATTAGCGATAACAGTATTCAGGTTTTACCGAAAGGACGGTTATTAATTCGCAATATTTGCATGACCTTTGATTTTTATTTGCGTCAAGCCAAAGAGCAACGCTTCTCTAAAGTCATCTAAGCATACTCGTCAGCAAATCACTCATAAAGTGATTTGCTGACGATTCTGTAACAAACACTTTCTAAACCTTAACGCGTTTCGCCTTCCAGTATTTATCAGCCCAATAAACATTGTCCAATCGAGATTTGGTCACGCCAATGCTGGTTGATGCATGAATAAACTCACCTTTACCCAAGTAAATACCCACATGTTTTTGGAATATTCCGGTTTTAAAAAAGATTAAATCACCCACTCGAAGATTTTTGCGTGCAACTTTTTTTCCTAACGCTGCCTGCAATTCGGTACTGCGTGGTAGTTTAATGCCAAACCGGGAAAGATAAGTCAGATAAACGAATCCGGAACAATCAACACCGGATTTTGATAAGCCACCCAGCTTGTATTTTACCCCGCGCCAGTTTGCTAATTGCTGATTCAGACGTGTTTTAACTGCACTATGGTTTGAAAAACTGATTTGTTTACTGGCGGCAACAATGGGCGGTTGTTTTACCGAAGTTGAGCAGGCAAAAAGCGACAATGGTAAAATCAACCAGACATAGTGTTTTTTCATGGAAGATCCTTTCTTATTATTATTCCTGCTTCTAAACAAAACCCAGCCAAAAGACATATGCTGAGTTTTATTTAGAAGCAGGGTATTATTTTCTTATACTGATTTCCGGTTTCATTCATGCTTATCGGTGATATAAAATTCCCACTCATCCTCCGGCACTTCGTTTTCCGGAATGACAGTACCATGAATAGAAACGCATTCATCAATCACAGTTTGCTGACTGCCTGATACCAATGGGTGCCAATGAGGTAAATCTTTACCTTCGGCCAATAAACGATAAGCACAGGTATCAGGCATCCAGGGAATAGAGCGCGCGTCCTCTGGCCCCATGGTAACGCAAGTGGGAACCAATTCACTGCGCTGTTGGTATTTGGTACAGCGACAAGTCTCCAGATCAAGCAAATGACAAACCAATTGCGTGTTATACACCTCACCATCATCAACATTTTCGAGCTTAATCAAACAGCAACGCGCACAACCGTCACATAAGGACTCCCACTCTTCACGCGTCATTTCTTCCAGTTTTTTACTTTGCCAAAAAGGCTTGTTTACATCAGGTATTGTCATGTTCGTGCTCATGGGGTTCTTCTTCGTGATCGGCATGATCATGAAAGTGGTCTGTTAATTCATCCTCACGGTGCTCATGCTCATGACACTCTGTATTATCATCATCGTGTTCATGTTCATGACTATGTGCATGCGGGTGCTCATGCGAGTGAACATGTTTATGTTCATGAGAATGAACCATACCACCATGTTGATGCATGTGTGTATGCTCATGTTCGTGTTCATGCGTATGATAATGAATATGGCCATGTTTGTGTTTAACAGTCATTTTTCCGGAATCCTGAATCAATATTAAATCGCTTAAGGAGTATGCACGACATTGATGAGCAATTGCCCGCAGAGCACAGGGGAAGTATTTCACATCTCCCCTTTGAAGCTCAGTGCCCCTTGAAGCTGAATCCTATCGGGCTTGTTTTCGCAACAAGCGATGGTGAATTCAAGTTAAAAGCTTAGCGACAGAACAAAAATCATCACGGTATGAAAAACCGCTATAATCGTTAATAATAGTGCGATTACATTCTATCTATGGTCATAATTATTGTCCGAGTTGCTATTTTTATCAACTGATTACTTTATCGTCACTTATGCAAAACATTAAAATAATTGAAAAGCTGCAATCCCATCATATTCAGCAACTCGTATCCTTATATAAAAAGGAGTTTTGGTGTAATCAGCGCCAAATGGCAGATGTGGAAATAATGCTGAAAAACTCTGACATTGTTTTAGGCATTGTCGACGAAAACAATAACCTCATTGGTTTTTGTCGTTTGTTAACCGATTATTGTTATAAAGCAACCTTGTATGACCTGATAATACATCCCCAATGGCGAAGTCATAAATTAAGCACACAATTAATGGATACCGTTATCAACCATCCTGAGCTAAAAAGTATCGAGCATATTGACCTGAACTGTTTGCCGGAAATGGTTCCTTATTACGAAAAATGGCGATTCACAGACAAGGTGGATAAAATTATCCATATGCGACGTTATCATCAACAATAAAAAAACGATGGGAAAAACCTGGCTTATTATTTTCTTTGCGACATTAATCTGGTCCGGCATTGATCCGAAAGACCAGTTCACCTGGTTTTTAGAAACATTACCCGCCATGATTGCCATTGTCTTATTATGGTTAACGCGTAAAACATTTCCCCTGACACCACTAACTTATTATCTGATTTTAGTGCACGGCATTATTCTCATGATTGGCGGGCATTATACATACGCTGAAGTCCCCTTGTTTGAATGGTTGAAAGAAACCTTCAGTTTGGAACGCAATAACTATGACAAAGTTGGCCATTTTGCCCAGGGTTTTATTCCTGCAATCGTTGCCCGAGAAATATTAATTCGCCACCATGTCGTCGCTCAACCGGGCTGGTTGTTTTTCATTATTGTCTGCATCTGTTTGGCTGTCAGTGCATTTTATGAATTAATCGAATGGTGGGTGGCTTTAAGCAGTGATGAAGCGGCAGATGCATTTCTTGGCACACAAGGTTATGTTTGGGATACTCAATCTGATATGGCAATCGCACTAATGGGTGCAATCTCTGCCCTTTTGCTCTTGAAGAAATTTCATGACCGGCAATTAAAAGAAAGAATTGACTCAAACAAACATTAACCTACCCATTGCATCACGCTCAAGCAATTTAATATACAAGCAATTAATTCTAAAAAAACATTGTACAAACCAATAAAATTGGACTAAACATAATTGTAATAAAATCGATTTTTAGCGTTTTCAAATTCAGCCAATCATCATCAGGAAATTTAAAATTCATCGTATGGGTGCATATCGAGCTTGGGAATGCTGTCATAATTTATTTGTTCATATCAAAACAACGTCACTAAACATACAACAAATTTGGCCACATCATAAACTTTGGCTTACCTTTATTGTTATAACGGGTTTGACTACATCTCCCCTATCACACTCTGATGAAATCAAAATTGCTGTTCGTGCCCATAGTGGCGAACAGAAGGCCATAGAAAAATGGCAGCCTACTGCCGATTATCTCTCACAAGCCATACCCGAACACAGCTTCACAATTGTACCCATTGTCGACATAAACCAACTTAATGAAGCCGCTAGTCGTAACGATTTGCATTTTGCCCTTACCAACCCCTCATCCTACGTCAATATGGAAGTGAATCATGGCGCAAGCCGCATACTCACGTTAAGTAATAAGCGTGCAGGCAAAGGTTACACGCGCTTTGGCTCAGTTATTTTTACCCGTTCGAACCGAAAAGATATACAAACATTACAAGACCTAAGAAATAAATCTTTTATTGCTGTGGAAAAACGCGCTTTTGGCGGCTGGCGAGTCGCCAAGGTTGAGTTGCTTCAGAACAACATCGATCCAAGCAAGGACTTTAGCTTTCTCAAATTCGCTAACAGTATTCAGGAAGAAGTGGTTAAAGCTGTATTAAATGGTGAAGCGGATGCAGGTTCTGTTCGTACCGATATGCTGGAACGTATGGCAGATGCTGGTGATATTAAATTGACAGATTTTAAAGTGCTAGGGAACAAAACGTCAGAATCATTTCCTTTTTATCATAGTACTGCGCTTTATCCTGAGTGGCCCTTTGCAAAGCTAATCAATACATCTGACATTTTAGCAAAAAAAGTCGCTATTGCTTTATTGCAATTACACGAATCACATCCCGCAGCCAAACAGGGTCAGTATGTTGGTTGGACTGTTCCCCTGGATTATCAACCTGTGCACGATTTATTAAAAACTTTGCGGGAACCACCCTACTCATTTAAAGAGATTGTAAGCACGAAGGAGGTTCTCCAACATTACTTTCCTCTAATCATAACGATTGCAATCGGGTTTATTATATTGACGATAGCCATTTACTTCGTTTTAACAACGAATCGTCGGTTAACTAAATCTAAAAATGATTTAAAAGCCGAAATTCAGGAACGAAAGTCCGTGCAGCAAAAATTGAATTATGAACAACGATTTCTCACTGCAATTCTCGATAATATTCAAGATGGCATTGTTGCATGTAATGAAAAAGGCATTTTGACACTATTTAATCCGGCAACCGCTAATTTTCATGGATTACCTCAAGAAAACCTACCCGCTGAAGCCTGGGCAGATCACTACAACCTCTATCTTGCTGATGGAAAAACAAGCATGACAATGGATGACATTCCATTATTTCGCGCGCTAAAAGGAGAAAAAGTCAAAAATATTGAAATGATTATTGCCCCAAAATCGGGTAAACGCCGAACCTTACTTGCCACCGGTCAGCCCTTGTTTGATCAAGATGATAACAAGATTGGTGCTGTTGTTTCTATACACGACATTACCGAACAGAAAAAAGCTGAAGCTGAATTGTTAAAGCAACGCGACCAGCTGGAAGATATGGTAAATGAGCGAACCGCCAAACTACTGGCTGCCAACCGTGAACTGGAGTCTTACAGTTATTCAATTGCCCATGACTTACGATCTCCGTTGAGATCTGTAACAAGCTATAGTCAAATACTATTTGAAGATGCGAGCGAACGATTAACAGCAGATGAAAAGGACAGTTTGCAACGTATTATTTCTGCTGGAAAGTACATGGCGCAGTTAATCACCGACATTCTCGACCTATCACGCATAACGCGAACTTCCATCCAACTTTCTAAAATTAACTTAAGCAAATTAGCGCAAACAATAAGTCAGGAGTTGGAAAAAACTGAACCTGAGCGACAAGTCAAATGGAATATTGAAAAAGACATTTTCACTTTAGCAGATGAAAGATTGATACGATTGTTACTGGAAAATCTTTTGGGCAATGCCTGGAAATATTCCCGTCGACAAAATCAAGCAAATATTAGTTTTAACGCAAATAAAGTTCAGGAAAAAACAGTTTATTGCATTAGCGACAACGGTATTGGTTTTGATAACGAATATACAGACAAACTATTCAAACCCTTCCAGCGCCTTGCTCCTCCAAAAGAATATGAAGGAACTGGTGTAGGCTTGGCATCAGTCGCAAGAATTGTAGAAAAACACGGTGGAACCATATGGGCTAATGGCGAAGTAGACCAAGGCGCATCGTTTTATTTTACCCTCTCAGGTGATCTCCAATAAGGATTACTGAGATGGCAATGAAAATTGATAAAACTCTTTATTAAGATAACGCATCACCTGAATAACCTCATCGTATTGCCAGTCCAGTTTTTGTGCGTATTGCCAACGTATAACTTGTTTACTTAAGTCAACCAGATTTTCCACCAACCTTTCACCACGCAAATGTGCTTTGCTATCGTGACACCCGCCACAATGGTTTTCATAAAGTAATTGACCACGATCCACTGTATTAGCACTCACTGTGCTTATGTTAAAGATCATAAAGAGCGTCAGCAAACAAACTATAAACCCATAACGTTTCATAATACCCTTCTCTTCATTAATATAACTATTCATTAACACAGATTGCACCCGGTTGAGGATTATCACTTTAACTCTTTGAATCAAATCTTGTTTAAGCCAATAATGAAGCTCATCTCCATTATAGCGCAATTATGATCATTCATATGTTAGTCAATATTATGCTGTCTTGCAGCGAAGTTTAACAATTCAAACAAAAAAATGCCTAACTCAATAAATTTAACGCATTTATTGTTCGGAAATGATTAAAAATGATCCATTGGCAGAAAATCTGATTATTCTATGCACCAATTTTCGCCAAAACTTACTATGATTATAGTAAGAAAAGGAGTGTCATATGTCGCCCCCGAAGAACTTAGCAATGCTAATCCCTTTGATGGTTATTTTTATACTTTTTAGCTTACCTGCCCACGCAGAAACAGGTAACAAACAAGTATTACTGCTCAGCGTTGAGGGTGTAATTGGACCAGCAACTGAAGATTATATACGCCGCGCCCTGGAAAATGCTGATCAACGGAAAATGGAATTAGTAATTGTACGCATAGACACACCCGGTGGACTGGATTCTGCAATGCGGGAAATCATCAAACAAATCATCAATTCCAGCATACCTGTTGTGACCTATGTTTCGCCGAGTGGTGCTCGTGCAGCCAGTGCCGGCACTTATATACTTTATGCCAGTCACATCGCGGCGATGGCGCCAGGCACCAACCTGGGAGCAGCAACACCGGTTCAAATTGGTGGCATACCCACGCCAACGCCTTCAAAAAGAGATAAAGACCAACAGCCGAATAACGCTCCCGATAAAAGCGCTATGCAAAAAAAACTGCTGAACGATGCTGCAGCATATATACGAGGTTTGGCAGAAATGCGTGGTCGAAATCAAGAGTGGGCAGAAAAAGCGGTGCGTGAGGCGGCCAGCTTACCAGCTCATGAAGCTTTAAAATTAAATGTCATTGATATTATCGCTAACGATTTGGATGATCTTTTACAGCAGATTCATCACCGGGAAGTGATTATTCACAATACCAGCAGAATTTTACAAACAGAAAGTGCTGTTATTGAACAAGCTGATCCTGATTGGCGTAGTCAATTTTTAAGTATTATTACTAATCCCAATGTGGCTTATATTTTGTTATTAATTGGCATTTATGGTTTGATCTTCGAATTTTCCAATCCGGGGGCAATTGTTCCCGGCACAATTGGCGCGATTGCTTTATTGCTGGCTTTATATGCATTTCAATTATTGCCAATTAATTATGCAGGCATGGCGCTCATACTACTTGGCATCGCTCTCATGGTGGCGGAAGCCTTCGAACCCAGCTTTGGCGTGCTTGGCATAGGCGGCATTATCGCCTTTGTATTTGGTTCGATCATATTAATGGATACCAGCGCGCCCGGTTTTGATATCGACTTATCTATAATTATCGCGTTTACCGCAATTAGTGCCTTATTGCTCATATTTATTGTCGGCATGGCATTAAAAGCCCGTCGCAAACCGGTTGTCAGTGGCCTTGAAGAACTGATAGGCGCTAAAGCTACTGTATTAGCAGACTTTGATGTGCAAGGGCCTGTGCTGATACACAGCGAAACCTGGCAAGCAATCAGTCATTGTCGCTTGAGCAAAGGCCAAAAAGTGGTGGTCACCGGTATTGATGGCCTGACATTACAGGTAACAACACCTGAGCTAGCCAATAAAGAGGAAGCACAATAATGGAATACACCATAAATTCACAAACAATTCTTTTAATCATGCTGGCCCTTGTTGTTTTATTTTTCGCGAGTGCAATTCGTATTTTGCGCGAATATGAACGAGGTGTGGTTTTCCTACTCGGGCGCTTTTGGAAAGTTAAAGGGCCAGGATTCATCATCATCATTCCAATAATTCAACAAATGGTTCGCGTTGACTTGCGCACCATTGTTATGGACGTACCCAGTCAGGATGTAATTTCCCGCGACAATGTATCGGTTCACGTTAATGCCGTGGTATATTTTCGTGTGATTGAACCCGACAAAGCCATTATCCAAGTGGAAAATTTTTATGAAGCCACTAGCCAACTGGCACAAACCACTTTGCGTTCTGTACTCGGGCAACATGAACTGGATGAAATGTTGGCCGAAAGAGAAAGATTAAATTCAGACATTCAAAACGTATTGGACCAGCAAACCGATACCTGGGGCATAAAAGTTAGCAATGTAGAAATCAAGCATGTGGATCTTGATGAAAGCATGATTCGCGCAATTGCAAAACAAGCTGAAGCAGAACGTACCCGGCGTGCAAAAATTATTCATGCGGAAGGTGAAATGCAAGCCGCTGAAAAATTGCTGGAAGCGGCGCGCACCCTCTCGAATCAATCCGAAGCTTTACAATTACGATATCTGCAAACCCTAACAGAAATAGCCAGCGAACGTTCCAACACCATAATTTTCCCCTTACCCATGGATTTAATTGAAACATGGAAAACCCAAAATAAAAAAGATTAATCGACTAAGGAAAGCATTATGAAACTTTACCTGGTACAACATGGCGAGGCTTGTAATAAAGCAGAAAATCCCGATCGCCCATTAACAAACAAGGGACAACGTGATGTGGAAAATATCGCAGCTTTCCTGAAAAATTCTGCAATAAAACCGGAGCGCATAATCCACAGCGGTAAACTTCGGGCTCAACAAACTGCAGAATGCTTAGCAAATGTTCTTGCCCCAAACATAGAACTGGAAAGTAGCGGAATCATTAATCCCAATGATGATCCTAAAGCGTTTTCCTGGCAAGATGATAGCTGGGATCATGACACTTTAGTCGTTGGTCACTTACCGTTCTTGTCAAAACTTGTATCTTTGTTACTTATAGAAAATGAAATCAATTCGCTAGTTTCATTTCAACCCGGCAGTGTTATTTGCCTAAACTGCGATGAAGATAAAAATTGGAAAATTGAATGGATGATAAGACCAGAATTACTTACTAAATAATTATTTGTGCTGCTGCCACCAATCTGGCAAATCCAAAACCGAATCAAGAACAGCATCGGGATTAATATCGCCGTCTAGGTCTGAATCGCGAAACTTACCGGTTTTCACCAACAATGCTTTTAGTCCGGCTTGTTGCGCACCTTGAATATCACCACGAATATCGTCGCCTATCATTAGCGTTTGATCAGCTTCTACATTTAATAAGTTTAGGGCAGCTTGATAAAACGCCTCAGCAGGTTTGCCCAATATGGTCGCTTTAACACCACTGGCATATTCCAAAGCAACAATAAATGGTGCAACATCAAGCCGTAAACCATCTTCAGCTTGCCAATATCGCGTCATACCCAAAGCGATAAATTCTGGCTGTGGCTTAACCATTAAAAAACGGAATGCCTGGTTTAAGGTATCAAAATCCCATTGTTTTCCCAAATCACCAAGCACTACAGCATTAACTTCTTGCGGACTTGAAGACACAGTCAATTCACTAAATTCTGATCTTGTCGCATCAGGAACAAACAAAGCAATATTTTCAGTTATGCCATGTTGTTTTAACCAATGAACAGCAGCAAGCGACGGTGTAAGAATATGCTTTTTATCAGTTTCAATACCAAAACCAGCCAGTTTATTTATCAACGCGGAACGTGGTCGTGAAGTGGTGTTAGTAACAAATAGATGAGGGATTTTATTTTCTTTCACCCACGTGGAAACTGTGTGTGCATCTTTAATTTCATTGTCACCCTGATAAAAAACACCATCAAGATCAAACAAAATGGCTTTCATATTTTCAACATCCCATGTCATCAATGATTACTGATATGATATTCAATTTTATATCGTCAGCAGAGTACGCACCCCTTAGGAAACCCCATTTGGATTGTGCCCGCCGCAAGCGTACGGGGAATTAGGATTTAATAATAGGTGAATATCAAAAGTCCAGCAATGCCACCGACAACTGTAGCTATAACATCAGCTACTTCCACATCACCATTATTAAAATAATCGAATATTTCTTTGGCTATCCCTATAAATAAAACAATCATAACAATAAGCAACGGTGAAACATCAATACTCAAATAACCACATACAGCGTAAACAATACTGTAGATCAGAAAACCACTAATGAAATGTAAAACTTTATCAAATCCAATCATTATTTATAACTACTCAAGGTTTATTTCCTTGTCACGCATCAGTATCAAAGGGATTAAAATAAATAGGCTAATTTTACAATTGCACTTTTTATTTCATGCTTATAATAATTATCACCGCCAGACTCATAAAGCTGCGCTTGCAGAGCCAGGTAATATTCAAGAGGCAGACTTTGCAGTCGTCCTTTAAGACCCGTCTCTGCTTTCCAATTACCTGTTTGGGATCCGTTAAAACCAGCTGAAACATTCCATTTCCAATTTAAACCCCGTGGTGGCAGCGAATGCAAGCCAGTAAATCCGAAAATTACGTCAAACGAATCTTGACCTTCTAAAGAACCTTTCCATGACCAATATTCAGCACCCAAATCCCATGAAATAGTATTAACCCATGGTGTGCGATTTTTCACTAGCGCTGATACCACCATCATATCTATCCAGTCATCACCCTCAGTATCGGAAAAATCTGTATAACTTAGCGTACCGTATTGGAGTTGTGCATCAAGAAACTGGCCATCACGAATTTTATAATCCATACCTAGATTATAAATTAGATTGCCGTCCGACTGCCCACTGACATCACCCGATGTTTCTTTATAAGCATAGGAACTTAACGCATAAATCAAGCCTGCTTCAACACTACCTTTACGCTCTGTTAAACAGCTTTGTTTTATCATTTTTTTAAAATCAATGATTTGCTCGTGACCAGGCCGAACAGACTCGGCTTCATGCAACTGTGTTTCAGCCTGTTCACAATCCTGTAGTTGTAAAGCTATTTGAGCTTGTTTAAGATATTGAGTCGCCAGTTTATCCAGTCCCTGACTTGCCTGAATATTACTTGCATCGATTTGTAAAGCGGCCAACCAGGCCTGCCCCGCCTGTTTAAATTCGCCCTTACCAAAAGCCAAGTCAGCTTTAGCATTGTATTTATCCGCCTCATTGGGCATAACACCCCAACTTGATAATACCTCGATCAAAGTAGTAAGTGGAATTGCATTACTAAATTTTCCCGCCTCTGATACGACGCCAAACACTTTGTTGTCCTTTATAATGGGGCTACCGGAAGCTCCCGAATCTACAGCGCCAGTGAATATCAACATACGATTTTCCATTCCCACATAGTTGCCTTTTACCACGGCCCATGGCGCAGCTCCTGTTGGAAAACCGATGATTTGTAGTTCGTCTCCTTTTTCAAGCTGACTAGGTAGCTCAGCCAGCTCCAATGAGTGAATATTTGCCGGCACCTGCTCTCGTTTAACTTTCAAAACAGCAAGCCCGGAAACACGCTCCTCCAATTGATGAATGCTGGCTGACACTTTTGTACCAGGATCTGTTTTAAACACTACCTCCGCAGCATATAATTTATCTCCATCCCAAATAACATGTGCAGAGGTGACAATATAAACCAGATTATCACTGAGATTGATAATAAAGCCGGTAGCCGTCACGCCTCTTTCCTGCACTCTGATTTTTACTACAGCTTTTTCCAATTGACTAATACTTGCAAACACGGCTTCGGTAGTTAGCGAAAATAAAATACAAACTAACAAAAAAGTATTCGATGGTTTAAAACTCATCGTGCCAAGTCCTTATAAAATTTAATTGCGGCTGGAATACGGTAGATTAAAAAAGCAAGCACACTGAATAATATAGCTAACCGCCAATCGTGACGGAAAACGTGAAACAAAGTCAGAGTCAGATCGTCACTGAAGTGACCATATCCGGTTATAGCTTCATCTACAATGCCCTCCAATGTAATTGACATGGCATTTGTAGTTTGACTCAATTGCAATTCCCTGATTGAGAATTTTTCCAATTGTTCTAGTCGTAAGAATCGATCAATTTTTCGCGCTTCTAAGTTCGGGTAACCCGGATAAGAAAGCTTGCCTTCGCCAACAATACTTGATTCCGGCTCACCTTTTTGCCCCTGGTGTAAAAAATTAATTGATGAAATTGGTAGATCCTGTATCAGAGGCATTGTTGGAACTATTTTATCTGGCAAGGTCAGCGTAAAATCCAATCCAGTGCTATGACTATTTATTTCGACGAGACGCGAATACTCCGCAAATTTGAATCGATATCGCAGTTGCTCTGCATCAAATTCAGGCATGGAGATTCCCTGAGGTAAGGCACCATCCAAATCCATATAAACTGCTGCATCAAAATGTAATTGCAATTGGGATATTTTACCTAAAGTATTAATGAGTAATTGTTTTCGATCATTTGCAACATACTCAATATCAACAATTGCATTACCATCTGCCATAAATTGATAAAGCTTACCTAGCTCAGAGTTCTCCTCCTCACTGGATTCAAAACTAACATAAGCAAAACGCGAAACCTGGTCACCTTGAATTGTTAGTTCTGCCACGTCAGATAATGACACCCAGGCATTATCTGGATATTTGTCCTGGTCAAAATCATATTTCGATGGATCCGCCACTACAAATTCTTCGGGTGATAGCTTTAAACTTGAAAATTTTGTGACAGAAAAGGCGTGATAAGGCAATGAAGGCAAAATAGTTTGCATTTCATCTTCAGCCAGGGAAAATTGCAGTCGGTCAGTAACTAGCTCCACATGAACACGTGTCGAAACTTGCCAATATGTCGACGCATAAATCAGCGCAAGAAATACACTCGCAATCAGAAAAAACCATAGCAAAGGCTTAAGCAATTTATTCTTGAACATTGCTCATGGCCCCATAACTGGTTGATGATAGAATTCTAACTCATATTTCCATTTTTCAGTTGTCCCCATGGCTCGACCGCTAATATGCAAACGATACCAGCCTTCCTTGGCATTTTTACTTTTCCAATTAATATATGCATTTTTTTTTGAATATGCTTTATATGGCCTTTTCATTAAAGGGCTGGCCACACCTTTTTTATAAATTTCGTATACTAACCTGGCATCTCGTCCCATTTTAAACACGAATCGATATTCACTCACGCGTGTTGGTGTGATTCTTGAGTAAAAAACCGCTGGTGCAATACGTTCCTTTTGAGTTTTAATGGCCTGATCCAAGCGGACTAATACACCAAGATCGGATTGTCTGATATTTTTCAGTTTCTGTAATACATCAGCCGAGGGCCACTGGAATTGATTTTCAAAACCGGCTCGCCAGCTTCTTTTGGGAATCACTTTATCCAGCCAGTAAAAATGTTGGTTTTTAAGTTCACGGACAGTGACAAAGGCAGGAATAGACTGTGGCAAATAAAATCGTAATCGCAGTAACTGTGGCAATCCCATTTCACCTGTTGGTTTGTCCACAGTTGCGCTGATTAACTCTATATCAGCGCCACTAACAGGCATTGTTCGAGTACCCTCGGAACGGTTACCCCGGTTTTTATATTCAACATCCGCAGATACAACATCGCCGCACCAGAGCAGGCATAGCACTAACACAAAAGAGAAAATTACTTGTGCACCTTTTGTTGCCAGCATAATAATTATTCAAATCCGTTTAATTGAACGATTTGCTACAACATATAACATTTACATTTTTTAATTATAATTGGATCTCTAATAAAATAAAATTCGTAAAACTACTTGGATCCGTCAATCCAATGTAGATATAGCAACAGATTTTGGTGAATAAGCTATAAAAATAGTCTAAACTTTGAACATTGGCTAATGCTATAAGGAACCACTCTGATGCCATTCAACCTCTACACCTATCGCGCAACCATTACTTCTGTTTATGATGGCGATACCTGCACCATGGATATCGACCTGGGGCTGAACACCTGGGTTCGTAATGAAAAACTCCGACTTAACCGCATCAATACGCCTGAGCTAAAAGGTGAAAACAGAGAAGCTGGTTTGCGTGCACGTGATCGCTTGCGGGAACTGGTTTTAAATAAAAACATCATCCTGCAAACAGTGACAGACAAAAAAGGTAAATATGGCCGTTACCTGGGCGAACTATGGATCATAAATGAAGCTGGTCAATTCCTAAATATTAACGATTTACTGGTTAAAGAAGATCATGCACAATATTTTATGACCGAGTCCAACAAACCCCTACCAACACCGGCCTAAGCAAATAAATACTGCTATTTACGCCATCTTCACTGCTAACTTATCTTTCCTAAATTCATAATAAATTCGTATTATTGTAACTACTCAATGTTTTTCAAGTAATCCGCATTTGGCGTTATACAGGCAGCATAAACACGCTGTAGACCCGTCCATGGGCGCTCGATGTCAGCATCCATGCGGACAACGGTTTCTGCTGCCTGTATAGCGCCAAACGCTCATTTATAATTATCTTTTCCAATTTACGCTGTGTTACGTATTATTCAGCAATCAACAAATTTCCTCTGGATTTTACCAGCACAGACCGATACAATATTAGTAATTACTAATATTTTTATTGAGGTTTTATAGATGCAGAAGCTTGTTCTTTTTTCGCTGTTAATTATCAGTTTTATTTTATCCGGCTGTAGCAATGAGGCACAAATCAAAGCCTGGAACATGATTGATGATGGTGCGTTAATTGTCGATGTACGTACACCAGGTGAATTTCGGTCCGGCCATCTGCCTGGCGCTAAATTGATCCCGGTTAATCAGCTCAGCGCAAAAATCGCCGAATTCGGCACCGATAAAAATCGCCCCATTGTTGTTTACTGCAAAAGTGGCAGCCGATCTGGCCGTGCGGAAAGTTTTCTAAAATCGGCAGGTTTTAGCAATGTCATTAATGGGGGTGGTTATTCACATTTGATGTCGGTTAAAGAGAAGTTGGATAGTGGGGAGTTAAAGCCTGAGGTGCAGTCGTAATTAAGCGACTCTTTTAATATTGTTGTTACATATTTCATACGTCGGCGGGTAGGAACCTCAAATTCTTAACCGCCGATTTAGTCCATTCAAGCCAATTACCAATTTTTATTTGTATTAAGCTTCTGGGAAAACAAATTCTTTTACTAGCACCACTTTATTATTTGATGTGGCACGGTGACGAATCTTTTTAACTTCGGCATAGTCCGGATCATTATAAAAATCCTTTGCTTTTTCTGCTGACTCAAACCGGATAACAACATTTGTTCCGGTGCTCTCCCCTTCGATGACCTCCGCCTGATCATCAGCAACGATCAACTCACCACCATATTTTGCCAAGATTGGATCGGGAGCAAGTATGTATTCTTCGTAAGCCTGCCAATCTTTAACATCGTAACTACCGATCATATATACTGACATGGCATTCCCCTTTATTTATTTTTTGTTTCGTTATCAAAAAACACAAATTAATTTGTGAAAAAAGTATACGTTGTTCGCCTTGCAAAATTTCATATACTGTCAAGTCCCAAATTAAAAACTTAGATTGAGCTTTACATAATGCCAAGCTCTACTAAGTAAACGCTAATTTGAGTTGGAAATTGAAAGATCGTTGGGTTTTCTTAGGAGAAATAGCCTAAAGAAGCTTACAGCGAATAATAGAAAAACAAGTGGTTCGGGTTATTCAGTGGAGCGCACAAGGACTGACATTAATACCGCTCCATTGCAATCACCCGCAACCGGATTGTTGCCATATGAAATGAAGTCTCGTGTAGAAGAAGTTGGATCGAAACTATCATCATTGATACGCTCCACCCTACGGATGTCAATAAGCGGCCCATCTCCAACCACCAAAATGCTTCTGCAATAAGACAATGTTGCCTACCAATCCGTTATTTGACTTTCCAATGCATCAGTAACATCATCCTTTCAAGAGCTGAAATAATTAATCTCAGATCAATCAGAATATTCCCGAATATTGATAACAAAATCATCACCAGAAATGTATGATTCATTGTCGAGATTTACTTCTAACATAAAACGACCACTTCCATCCGATTTAGCACGACATTTATAATTGTTATATTTATTACATTGAGGTTGCACAGAGTTGCTATAAACCCTAGTGTTGCATAAAAATGAGCGAATTTATCTATGCGGCTTTATCAATCGCATCCAAAAAATGCAACAATTCATTTTCAGCAGCTGCATTTGCTGACATGGATAATGTCAAACGTCCTT
>Ga0316207_10002124_pt1 | contig 21464 bp, 16 predicted proteins | sample 6weekpyrite_MG_FD_204943 | JGI IMG/M metagenome (GOLD analysis project Ga0316207, IMG submission 204943) | Microbial mat bacterial communities from mineral coupon in-situ incubated in ocean water Damariscotta River, Maine, United States -... | ecosystem: Environmental > Aquatic > Marine >...
AGAAAGACGATGTTAAAGAGCTGGCTGCTGAAGTGCGTGGAAAACTCGAACGTGTGCGTGATGCGATATAAACTATAGTAGCAGTGTATATTGTAAAAAAAACCCGCTTTACGCGGGTTTTTTTATTGCCTCAAAATAATGAGCTAACTTGTTGATTATAATAGATATTGTAATTTTTAGTTGTCTAATACTAAGCTTTGTTAAGCCTTCATAAGCCCTTGTTTTTACTAGTTTAGGCTTTTTTATATTAGACAGGATATTTGCTGTATTAGACAGCTAGAACTAAGTATCTTTTTAGTATAAATGACTATCATCTCGCCAATTTCTTTACTTTTTCATATTGTTTTACCATTACTCGCATATAGGCAAATATAGCTTTCGAGAAGGAATTCAACATGAGCAAAGATCACATTATAAAGTTATCCCGAGAAGAACTATATCAACAGGTTTGGAATAAACCAATGCGTGACTTATCAAGAGAACTTGGTATGAGTGATGTTGGGTTAAGAAAACTATGTCATAGAAACGGTATTCCATCCCCACCACAAGGATATCACTTGATGTCGGAGGGGGCTCGTAAGCAAAAATTAATAAAGCAGCTACCAAAACCGACCGAGGAACAGGAATCTGAGTTCATTTTTAAAAAGAATGAAAAATCTTCTGATGCGATAACCAATGAAATGGAATCGGAATGGTTAGATTTAATGAATGAAACAATCATTGAGCCTGAAGATAAAGAAACCAAGCAAGTACAAAAAGTCCTTAAATCAATAACTAGTCAGCTCAATAAGAAAAAACTTGATGAACGTAAAATTATTAGAAAACCCGTTGATAATTTTCCTATACGAACATCACCAGCAATGCTAGATAATGCAGTTAATACTCTAGAAAATCTTTTAAAACGTTTAGTCACCATGGGGGCTTCTCTACCAAAAACAATTAAAAGCAATTCGAAATTAATCCTTATGACACAATGGAAAGATTATGAGTTCTCATTTCGTGTAGAAGAATTCACTAATCGTTTCGAAGTACCTGTTAGTGAACGCCCTAAAAGAAGTTATGATTATTACAGGGACAAATGGAAATACATTCCGACTGGAAAGTTAACAATAGAAGTTAATGGTCCAGGTTATGGAACTATAACCATGCGCGATGGAATAAAAACGATAAATGAACGGATGGACGAGTTGATCAAACGCATGTTTGTACAAGCTTATGAGCAAAATATAACTGACAGGCTGCATGAAGTACGGAAAGAAAATACTATTGAGCACCTTAAAAGGAAAGATTTAATTCGCAGAGAGAACGAATTTCAGAGTCTACGAAAAAAGAAGCTCATTAAAGAATCGATAAAATTTCGACGTGCAAAAGAGTTAAGAGATTATTTGCAAGAAGTTAAGACTACCAATGAAGCAATATTTGAATCTGAAGATGATAAATACAAGTGGCTTGAATGGGCGGAAGAATATGCTGACAGTATAGACCCAATCAAACAACGGTCAGCAAGTATTTTTCCTGAGTTCCCTGAGCCCAAAGAAATTACTGATATTCCATGGTTCTATCTCGATTTTGATGATCCAATAGAGGCTGAGGAGCATCAAAATAAAAATCATTATTGGTGGAATGATGGTGAATTATAATTCTAATCCTGCACCATATAACCGCAACCAACCTTTTGCTTGTTGGTAATCAGGTAATACTTTCTCAACGGTATACCAAAAATCTGGTGTATGGTTTGGGTGTTTGAGGTGAGCTAATTCATGTACAACGATATATTCAAGAGCGGAAAGTGGAGCCATCATACAGCGCCAATGAAAGTTAAGGATACCTTCTGCTGTGCATGAAGCCCAACGGTTCTGGAGCTCTTGCACGTTGATTGAACGTGGATTTAGTCCCATTGCTTTAGCATGATGCTCAACGAGCTTAGGTATTCGGCTACGTGCTTTCTCTTTATAAAAACCAATAAATTTATCTCTGGCATCAGATAATACAGAACGTTTTAAAACAAACATCCCATTGATTAAAGACAGCTCCTTATTTGCATCATCTGAAATTTGTAAACGATAAGTTGAACCTAAATAGGGAAATCCCTCACCGTTAACAAACTCGCGTTCTACACGTGTTCTATTAAGATCTTCCCACTCAGCAAGATTTTTATATATCCAACTACGTTTTGTCTCAAGTATCTGCTCTATCTCAGCCATATCATAAGGCTCAGGTGCTAATACAGAAATTGAACCATCTCGTTCGACATAAATACTTGTCGTTTTACGTGGGCTCTTCTTCAGCTCAAACTCAATATCACGGTAACTATGCATGTTTAACTACCTAAAATATCTTGTTCACGTCGTTTAGCTAAAGCAATCACTTCGGTAACTAGCTGCTCACTATGTTGTGCTAGCTCTGAAATACCCGATAACACAAATACGTCATCTAAAGCCGATGATAAATCATCAACTAATAAGGGCCGCTCCCAGAAATTTAAACCGTCAATCGTATTCGCAAGGGTATCCATAATTTTTACTGTAATAGGTTGGACTTTTTCTTTAACCTGATCAGCTTCATCACTATTGAATGCAATAGAGACAATGAGATCAGTAAATGGATCGCTTCCTTTACGTTCACCTGAATCTATTTCATCACGCAATGTTTCCAACTCTAAAACCATCTGCTCCCAGTCATCGTGATATTTTTTTAGAACAGCATCAAGCTTTTCACTAAATCGTTTGTATTGAGTTGGGTCGCTCTCCCAGTTAACTTTACAATGCTTTCGAATAGCGTGCTCCATTTCGCTTGCTTGAGAGCGTTTACTCTTTTCTTTTTTAAGCTGAACAATGAAGTTTTCTGAAAATAATTCGGTTGGTGGAATTTTTGGATCAACACCTAATGATACAAGATGCTCATCAATTAACTTACGCACCTTCTCACCAACACCTTTAAAATTTATCGAGCCATCTTTGTAGCGTTCTCTTGCCTTCGCCTGAATGTGTGCGAATTGGTACATTGGTATTTTATAGGGTTGTGCTAAAGCATTAGGAAGCACAATATCCATACTCTCCATAAATTTCTTTAAATACACATTAAAGCTATCTCTGGTTTTAACATCTTCAAGTAATCTAACTGCTGATTCTAAAATATCATATCGCTGAGATTCACTTAATTTTTTCTGTTGGACAAATTCTTCAATCTGATCTAATTTCTTTTCTTCGAATAGCTGTACCAAACGTCGATAGCGACTCTCAAGAATTGGCATCTCAGATTCAATATTCTTCATGCCATCTAATAGATCTTGCTGATCATCACCAGAATATAGTGAAAGCGCATCTCGAAGATGGTTAGCGAGACCAATATAATCAACAATGTAGCCCCGTGTTTTACCTGGATAAGTTCGATTAACACGTGCAATGGTTTGTAATAGGTTATGTTCTTTTAGTTTTTTGTCTAGGTACATAACCTGTTCAATGGGTGCATCAAAGCCTGTTAACAACATATCGCACACAATAAGGAATGTGACACCCGTTTTAGGGTCGTCAAAATCAAACGCTTTCTTAAAGCTTTTAACTGCATTCAATTCTCGACTATCTTTACGTGCTTTTACAAAAACGGCTTTTTCATTTGTTCCGTCAGAAGAAATAATAACGGCAGGCTTAATAAATTTTAAATATTTAAGCAATTCACTGTCAGCATCTTTCTCTTGCTCTTCTTCAATTAATTTATCTATCGCTGCTTGAATAAATGTTTGGTAATGAATAGCGGCCTGTTTAGAAGAGCATACAACCTGAGCTTTAAAACCACTGGGTAGTATGTTGGCCACATAATGGTTAACTAAATCATCAGCAATTTCTTCAATACGATCTTCTGCTTCAAGTACATCACCCGCAGCGCCGTATTTTTTACGAATGGCAAGTAGTTCTTCTTCAGTTCTGTCTTTGAATAGATCTTCAAACTTTTTATCAAAACCCGCACGTCCTTTAATCGCAACTTCGGCGGTTTTACCTTCATACAAAATTTGTAGCGTAGCTCCATCATCGACAGCATCTTGTAAACGGTATTTATCAATATAAGCAGAACTTGCATCAGCACCAAAACGTTTCCATGTTGGATCATTATGATGTTTAGCGATCAGTGGTGTGCCAGTAAAAGCAATACGTGTTGCTTTTGGGAAGGCATCAAACAAATTATCAGAAAGACTAGAGCGTTCACTACCTGCACGTTGAGTACGGTGAGCTTCATCAATTAACACAAGTACTTTATCTGAGTTGTTCACCACGCCAAACTCTTCAAATAAAATAGGTTCTGCGACTTTTGGAAATTTACTAGCAGCATCATTAGCTGCTTGCTGCTTCATGGCAGTACGAAGATAATCGGGGGTATTGCTGTCATCCGCTTCGCGGAATTTATGTAGCATCACCATATTCAGGTTAGAACTGTCTTTAGAAAGTTTTTCTTTTAAATCGTTAGAGTTAGGAATAACAATAGGCTTTTCATCAGTTAAAGCTATCGTTTCAGTAAGTTGTTGCTCAAGATCTCGTCTGTCATTGACTACCACTACTTTATAATCTTTTAACTCTTCATTTCGCCGCATTTTGCGAATCAGAAAGACCATCGTTAGCGACTTGCCACTACCTTGGGTATGCCATACAACACCTGAACGGTCTAAACTGGTAGCGCCTTTTCCCATGCGCTCAATTATTTTATTTACAGCTCGGTATTGCTGATAACGGCATACAGCCTTAATTCTCTTATCACCAGCATCCATAAACAAAGTAAAACTTCGCATCATGTCGAGCAATCTATGCGGGTGTAACATACCTTGCACTAAACACTCTTGTGGACGATGCAACCCAACTACAGAATCAACATAAGGTGTTTCATCAGGATAAATACTCTTCCATTGAAAGAAGTATTCTTCACTCGAAGTTATAGTGCCATACTTCGCATCTTCATCATGCGTTGCAATGAGTAGTTGATTGGTCCAAAAAAGACGTTGCTCGCCTTCTTTAAGACCAGCAGCAATGGTGTCTTCACGCAAGTCTGCATATCGACGTAATTGTTCAATGGCTTCATGCATAGGATCAGAGGCATACCCATTGGCCTCTTTGCATTCAATAATAACCAGCGGCAAACCATTAACAAATAAAACGACATCAGGAATAATAAATTCTTTAACACCACCTGGCGTATTGATACGAAATTGATTGATCGCATGAAACTGGTTCTTATCCCAATTCTCAAAATCAATAACTTTGACCACAGGATCAACTTCGCCAGTTACAGTATTTTCATCAACCTGCCATTTAAATAAACGGCTTAAACATTCTTCATTAGCCTGTAATAATTTTTGCGTATCAAAATCTAAAAAATCATTAAATAACTGATCAAGCTGAGAATCCGTTAACCATGTTTCACCTTTATCGGTAAGGTTTATCTCTCTAACGGAATTTATGAATACATCACGAAGTAGCCATTGTCTAAAATCAGTGCGTAAGCTTGTAGTCGGATCTTGAGGAATACCAGGACCTTGATCAATAACCGACCAATTCATAGACTCAAGCTGAGTTAATAAAGGACGTTCTACAAACTGATATTCAGACATTACTCACCCTTCCATTGATATCTATCTGGCAACCACTGTTGCTTATTATCTCGCTTCTGAGCAATAGCCTGATAAACAGGTTCAAGAAATTGTTGTATCTCACTAACAACGTCAGAGAAGTTACTTTCTTTTTCAAGCCCATTTTTATTTAAAAATGCAGCCCACTGAGTTTGTTTATCTTTATCCTGCTTAAACTCATCTGAAAACACATACAATGCTTCAGTTGTGATATCTGTTTTACGGCGTTCAAATGTTGCTTTAATGGCATCGAACAATATCTGACCATCAAGTCCCATCGTGCTAGCAATCGTTTTAATATCATAAAAGTCTTTCATACGGCTGTTGGCGATACCCAGCATTACCATCGCCTGAAATTTCTCTGCTATCACGACATAAACGGGATACACACGTAATTGAGGTGAAGGAAAATCAAGAAAAGATGGTAGTTGGGCTTCTTCTGGTTCAGGCGATACTGCATCACCATATCCAATATCAACCTGGAACGGTATGCGTGCCTTTGCCAGGTTTACAAAACCCGTTAATCGAACGCCAGGGTAATCAGCATCTTCTTTAATTTCGATACCATTGATTGAATCAACATCAAATACCAAGCCGTCATCGATATTTACACTTACTATCTGGCGAAACACATCAACTAAATGTGGGACATCATTATCACCAAAACTCAGTAAATCAATATCACGCGTAGGACGATGAAAATCTTCATTCCAAACCCAAAAGAGTAACGCACCTTTAAGTAAAAATTGCTCTGAGTAATCACTGCAACTCAGACGATATAATAAACGCTGCATTACATACTGACGTAACACATAATCAAAGTCTTCATGTCGAGCACGAGCAAGATCACGTAATCGCTGACGAACTGAAGCAGCCATATCCTTTGGCATTAGATTATCTCCTTATGTCTTACTACGACCAAATAACTCATACCAGACTCTCAATGTATGGTTGCATCACTTTCTTCACTCGACATATTTCAGCATAACGAAGTAGCTCATCCATAGTGAACTTACGAGCAGACCAACCCTCACGTAGTGCTTCCAGCGCAACATCCAGTCCCACCTTATTGCGGTACTTGAAACAGTCGGCTACCGTCTTAGCGGGAGAAAACACTTTTATCAGCGCACCATCAATAGAATGTTCTTCAACTCCAGCATGTAGTGCCTCGCCAGACATCGTGACAAAGCGTACCGGGGGATAAGATATCTCTGGCCGCCAAGCTTTTCTGTCAATAGCCAGCCAGATCTTATGGGGGTTCTGGGTAGTCATATTGTGGTAATTGAGTGCGGAAAGCAGTGCCACCACAGCCTTAGGAGCCAGTTTACACACCTCAGCAAGTGACTGGTGTCGTCCGAGGTCTTTATCTGGCCATTGATACAGACCTCGACCCACACGCTCAATAACTCCTTCTTTTTCAAGAAGATAGAGATAGTCTTTAGGCAGACCAAGCTCTTTCAGATCTTTCGGCCTAACAACCGATTGAGATTGAACTATATTGATGACCTGTTGTTTGATGGAATCCTTTATCATTCCCTTAGTTTATTAAAACCTCGGCATTTGTCAATATGTGCCGAGGTTTTAATTTTTATCTGTGGCTAATAAACTATTTCATTAAACAGCTTTTACAAGCATTGATTCAATTATTTTAAGTTGTTCCTGATCTACAGGATATTTTCGTTCATTATATTGATTAAGCTGCTTAGCTTCGTCCAAAACATTATTTATATTTATCGAAGCACTATCAAGCTCAACCTGAAGCTTAGTAATATCAATATCATTCATAAGAATTGATTGTAAAAGCTGGAGTAACTCCATCACATCACTTTTTGCATTCAGTAAATGAGCTTGTATGGTAGGCGTGTCCTTCTCTGAAAAAATACAAGGAATATTTTCTTGTAATGGTTTCGAAAACTGTTGCTCCCAGATACAGCGCCTAATAGATAAATGCAGAGAAGCATTTTTCCATGCATCATAATTCAGCGTACTATCAATTTCTCGCATTTCTCGTGAAGCAGAAGATAATTTATCAAACAGCATTACCTGTTCACGAGAGATAGAGGAGCTAATAGCTTTACACTGTTCAGCACGCTGATCAAAAATTGCTAGGCCAATCCTAAACATCAAAAATAATAAATTGCTTGCTTCAGTTTGAGACTGATATTCTTCACTAGAGCCATCACCGTACTCTACAATTTCACGTAGAGCATAAATATTGTTCCATATATTTATCCATACATCAGTCGGCAACTCAGCTTGAGCTATAGGGTAAGCCAATAAATTAGCAGCCATCCCAGGCGTATCTTTACTAAAGGTAATCAGCAGACTAGCATGTTGACGTAGCAATTCACCTTTATCGCCACACCAATCATCAATAGATATATTCCATTCATCAATAAATAGCTGATTAACAGGAGGATCTATAAATCCGTTACTTGCATAGTAAGCTAATACACATTGATAACACCATGGTTCCCATAAACCTGCATCACTAGATGTTTTTTGAATAACAGTTTTATTTTTTAACTTACTACCTATGGCATCAATTAGTATGTCAATTACGAAGGGTTTAGCTTTAGTATTATCGTTTGGTGAATAACTTAAATCTTGACGCATCAACCACGTTGTCCAGCGAGAAAATAGAGCTAGAGCATCTTTCCTTTTTGATACAACGTCAACAATATTCTTAGCTATTGAGGATATATCTTTTTTAAGTATCTCTACTTCAGTTAAGTTTCCTGAATATAAAGTATCTTGTTCAGAATTCAGTAATCGACTGACGGCTTCAACTAAAAGTAATGGTGCAATAACAGAACCATTCCAGCTACCATCATCCTCAAAAGCAACAGGTGCCGCAGCTATGCATTTTCCCCACATATGAAATTGAGAAAAATTACCACCCGCATCAATCATCACAAAAAGTGATTGAAGAAGGTAAGGGTTTTTTGATTGCGATAGCGTAGTCATTAATTCATTTGGTTCTAACTCACTAAAAAAATGGAGTAATGAATACTCATCCCAATAATTCATTTCATTCCAATGACGTAAACCCCACCATAATTCTTCTAGTTTATTATTGTTGTTTTCCCAATGTAACAAATAATTACTTCGTTCTTCATTACTATGAGAAGAGTTTGATTTTAGGGTATCATTATCTAATGCGCTAAAAGCTTCTTTTGCTAATAGCATATATGCTTTAAGTATTTCAGCTTTGCTTTCCGCTAGACTTCGCATTACAGAAGGTAAGTCGTGCTCAATCACAGAGGAATGATATAAAAAAGATTTTATTTTCTTCCAGGTATTTAGTGTAGGAGCAAGATAAAGCGCCTCAGCACAGATCCATGTTGTGAATAGATATTTATCTTCTATAAGATAGGATGAATTATTTTTTCCAATAACATTTGTAACTTCCTCTTCCAGCTGAAGAAGGTCTCCATCTTGATTAGCTACCCAAGATACGATTTCTTCGAATTCCTTAGGCAGTTGTTTTGAAAAGCTACTGTAGATTTCTTTAAAAGTTGACGATTGGTCTAAAGGTTTCTGCTCATTTGGCCATTGCATATACATTTTATTCACATTCCTTCCAAAGAAATTCAAAAAATTCAATAGCGCCATGTTCTGAAGCACGCCAACCACGGCTTACAGCATTTACTGATGAATGAAATCCTCCAACTGTAGCTCCAAAATGCCAAAGTTCATCATCAATAATCGCAAAGCGATCATGAAGATAGTCAATCTTATTGCTTAAATTGGTTTTTATTTCAATATTACATTTAACTGGATTTCGAGGACGAGAATTATTAATCGCATCTGCACGGAGTTTAAATTTATCTAAAGCATCGATATCAATTTCATCATGGTGCTTAGTCAATAACCTTATATCATTCGCATTAATATCATTCTGTAGCCACGTTGATATCGTTTCGATTCGATTATTTGGCTTTCTTTTTTCAGAAACCAATAAATACTCGTCAACCATCCAGATCCGTTCTTGGGCTTTAATAACAGCATCTCTAAAAGCATAAATAGGTGTAGGATCAGGAGCATATTTTCTATATATAATATTACTTTTTGATGCGGGAAAATGGCCACAACCACCATCCTGACCTGCCCATAATATTTCCTTTTCCGCAGGTATAGGGAGAGCTGATTTTTCAGAGATAGTAATTTTATTTTTAAAATTTTTCATTTAAAGCTATATTCATTAAGGCACATAGCCATTAATCGCTCTATCACATCATCCGGATTTGGTAACTTGACAACTAGAGAGGACTTATCCCCAAGTGAATTCAGTGAGTTGCCTAAGAACCAAACGGTATTATCTATAACTAAAAAACGGTCATGTAATATTGATGCAGGAAGGATATATACATCAGGCGTTATGCGAATATTTTCTTTTAATGTTTTTATATTTTTTTTAAAGTTTTCTTTATTTGATGTTGTTTGTTCGCTTTCTTTAAAAGCACTGCCTGAGGTTAAAAGTGAAATAGAAACTGATGTATTGCTCACAGCGTATAAAAACTGCCCTAATTGCAAACTAGCAAGATATGGATCGGCAATAATAATTCTTGAACGTGCTTTTTTTATTTCATTTTGAATAAAACGCATCGCTAACTCACGAGAGTCATTATCAAACCAGCGTTGCCCATACTTTTCTGCTGTGGCACCCCTTTCGCGTTGACGAGAAGCCTTTGCGATTCGTACATTTATATTTTCTTCACTATCATCGTTATCATTAATATAATCAGATGGTAACGGCGAGCGCTCTTCAGCAATATACTCCATCTCTGCTGAATTTTGTGAGTTGCTGACAGGAACTTTAATTTTCTTGCTACCATGAATAACACTGGTTGAAACATTAACCTCTCTTATAAAACCTGTTGCGGGCATATAGGCTAACGCACCATGATCTGGATGAGAAACAACATAACCATAAGTGTCATCACATTGTCCTTTTTCTATATCCAAAATACCATTATCAGGTATATCTATTGTTTCAAAGCTCGCTAACAGTTGTTCTTTTTTATCAAAGGTTGTTAATTTCAATCCTTTTAGTGTTTGTCCTTGTCTAGGAATAAAACGATAAAAAATTCGCTCACCGCGATCATCCTCAGAGGGAATCATAAAATTATCAATGCTTTTTATAATGGGATCAGGTGCAATATATGCCACACTACCTAAATATTCTGGAAAACTTTTTAAGTTAATGTGCAAACGCCGTAGAACAAACGCTACAGCAGTATCATCAGCAATCACGTCATCAAACCCTTTCTGAGAACCAAAACGTCGATGGATACGCGCATAGGTATTGCCTATAAAAGGCGCGGGATGGCTACTTCCAGAAGGGTGGGAAAAGAGCCCTTCCCCCATGGGTAACCCAAGGTGCGGCCAAATCAAATCATCATTAAGTGGTGATACATTAAGCTTTATGCCATCATATTTTTCTTCGATATCATCTTTACATGATGGTATTGGTGTTATTTCATCGCCACTTCCTAGTGAACGATACCACTCAATTGCTGATTCCTTGGTTAACGTTACTCTCCTAAAAAAAACTGTTGATTTACTATTGGATAACGAACACTGATCAACGCCATCCATTTTGGTTGGCAATACTCTTCCAGGTGAAAGAAGAGTGACACTAGCAAATAATAATCGACCAGGCTGTTTTTTTTCAGATTGTAACGTTGCTAACCGTATAACTGCCCATTCATTATCATTTTCTATAACCGTCATATTTAAATTATACCTTACTTTCCTTATAAAAATTAAGCATACGATATTTAAAGAAAAATCAAAAAAATTTAATTATCTAGTTCAACCCCGTAACTAAGGCGTTGGATGATTAAATCCAATATTTTTCTAGTATCCATCACATCAGCACGACTAACATAGCGATCTTCACTATTATCTAAATGAACTATATTTCTGTACTCTCGTACTTTATCAATTAAGTTTTGTTCATCAGATGTAATTAAGTTTTGGTTAGCTGCTTTTGTAATGAGTTCATTAAATTTTTTCGCATTTGAGCTTCCGATACTATCAAAAAGCAAACCTTCAAAAACGGCACCACACATCATCATAAAAGAAAGCCAAGCGCCAGTCTCAAAACATTTGTCAGCTTCTTCATAGTAATTAGCTAATCGCTGCATTCGAATTTCAGAACTAATCGCAGGGAAGAGAAGTTTATAATCTCTAATACCATGATAGTGAATGATTAAGATCGGCTCAATATCACCAAATATTGGTTGTCTATAGCTGTGCCATAAAACTTTATCTTTCTCAATTTCAAATCCATGATCAATTAGAATTCGTGTTTCACTAACTCCATCTAAATCTGGTGGCACAATTAATTCCGCATAGTCAATAGCATATGCAGGTAATACAGGAACAAGATATTCTGCTGCTTTAATATTTCTTTCAAATTGATCTGGAGTTGATAAACATTTTTCCAGTATAAATTGTTGTGATTTCATCATTCATAATCTGTGTTTTCATTGAGTAATTCATTTAACCATTTAAATGAGTTAAATCCCTTTTTAACCGCATTAATTATCGGACATTTACAAATCATGGAATCCCCAACTCAACCAGGTGTCACGATGCTTGTCGTAATGAGAATTGGGAAGGCTGATAACCAACAAATGCTTCGCACGAGTCATCGCAACATAAGCTAAGCGCCTTTCTTCTGAGCTTTCATTATTATTTATTGAGGTTACAACCTTATTGAAAAATTTTGTAGACCCTAGGACAAGAACTCCTTCAATGGTTTCACCTTTAACTTGGTGAATTGTCTCTTGCCGAATAGCTGGAAGATTTGATTCTTCTTCAAAAAGAGGTAAGTTTCTATCCTCAACAGCTATACCAGTAACTCTTATTTTACTCCCAATATTGCCAGAAATTGACAGTTGTAAGTCAGAAATAAGTTGTACGATATTAGTTTTTACCGTTGTGATCCATTGGTTTAGATTATTTGATATAGGAGGTAATTTAGTTTGAGACTTAAGGAATTCCCAGATTGTTATTCTTAAGTTAATAACATCTTCATGTTCTTGGTTTTCATCAAAGTATGTCCAAAAATCTTCTTCTGTTGTAAGCTGTCTAAGTACTCGCACAAAGATATCATATGATATTTTGTATTCTTTAGTTACATCTCTATAAAAACATACATTGGCTATTTGTTTTGTTACCCCCTGAAGCCCCAAATACCTTGATTCACCTCTTATCTTTTGTAATTGATCATGTGCTCTACAAAGTATTTTTGAGTTTTTTTTGTCAATGCCACAATGTTCAAGTTTAGTGATAAAGGCTTGAATGCTGTTTCCGTACTTTGCTGTATCTGATTCCCTGATTATATAGGCGTTACAGTATTGATTTGTATCATCTCCACGACCAGTAAAGTCATTATTTCCACTAATATGTTTTGCAGCATTAGCAATTCTATTGTTACAGCGAAAAGATTGGCTCAATGGTAATTCTGGAATCGACCATTCGGTTTTCTTATTTTCCAGAGATTTGGGTTCAGCTTGACTGAACTCATAAATACACTGGTCAGGATCTCCAATTAATGTGATTTTTGTACCCCCTTTTCTGAGGGCGTCCAACAAGACCAGCACCCATTGATTGGTGTCTTGTGCTTCATCAATTATGATTTCAGGAAAACGTCTAGCAAGAAGATTAAGAAAATGCTCGTTTTCACCTAGCAATAGACATGCAAAGAATAATCTTTGAGAATGAGTGTAATACCCTGCTTTGAATAACTCGATTACTGGGTTATTTTGATTGATTGATAAATCTGCACCTTGGTATGTGAATTTTACGTCGTCATCTGATACAACAGGGGTGATATCGTAAGCGTGTACAGGCATATTTCTGCCATGACTTATGGATTTCCAAGCTTTAAATTTATTATTCTGAAGGCCCTTCGGCTGATCAAGCAATAGCTTTGGGCGTTCTGGTAGGTTGTGTAATTTGTGACCGAATGGAGTGATTACAAATCGTTCAATAAATGAATCTATTGTACCTATGTAATTTGGCTCTGAGAGAAGGACTGTTTTTCCAACACCCTTTGCTGCTTCACGAAACTCATTTACGGCAGTATTGGTGAAAGATAAAAGGGCAAGCCCTCCTGATGAGTACTGCCAGTTTGAACCACGCCAGATAAATCTTCTGCATGAAGTCCATGTTTTTCCACTACCAGGAGCAGATCTTAATATAAACTCTTTTTCTTCATAAAAAATCGCATTCTGCTGTTCAGTAGTAGGGGTCTGATTGAGTATCGCCTGTTTTAGTTCTTCACTCATATCATTCAATCACTGAAAGTGTTTTGAGAGTATTAGTGATGTAACTTGGTATGGCGTCAGTCTCAATTTTATTTTCTGAAAGAATTTCTGCAACTTCCTGTGCAAATATCCCTTTGGAAGTGTTTCCATCTATAAATGCTGAGAGAAAGTGGTTAGCTTTTGCCGTTTGGTTTTTCAGGTCATTGATTTCAGTTTTTAGATTTGGGCCTTTATTAGGGTGTATTTTTATATATGCTTCTAACATGTGTGGAAGCAGTTTTTCAGACAAAGCCAGCTCGTGTTCAAATGTGATTTTTGATAGTTGAATAGATAGGTTGTCAATATTCTCAGCTGTTTTAACTAAAGCTTGAGCAGCAGCAGATGAGGTGCCAGTGTCTTTTTTGTCATCACCATCGGTAATTATTACAGTTGGGCACTCAAGTTTGTTTTCACCAAATAGTGGGATAAAAGCGTTAAAATTTATGCCATCTGCGTTGATTATAGTTACAGCCGATTCCTTGAGGTTGCCACCAACAATTTTGGTTAAAACTGGCAAGAGTATGGCTTCTGCAATACCCTCAACCATGATTATTCGTTTTGCAAAAAATAACTCCGCCCTTGTTGCGTCCAGAAATCGTTCAAGCTTTTTCTTAATTTTAGGATCAATTTCAATATTGGCTATTGAAACAGACTTCGTGCCTTTGTCTGATTCATGAATGGAAATAATTGAGTCCAACGGGGCTTGAGATGCCAGTATTGGAGAATGAGTGCTGGTAATAATTTGGACAGGGTTATCATCTGTAAGCGAAGCTACTTTAGCTAAATGCTGGAGTAATAAGGTTTGAAGTTGAGGATGTAGGTGTGCTTCTGGTTCCTCAACGAGAATTGAGCGAAAAGCAAATTGGTCACTACTTCTTAGAGTTCCCAAAGTGGTGGCAGTAAAGATAAGATTGTTATACCCAAGTCCATTTAGTGATGTAGGTAATCCATCTACTTCAGTATTGAGCCCGGATATTATTCGACTAAATGTCGGATCTGACAATACAAGATCTGTTTCCTGGGCCATTTCTGGGCCAGCAATCGACTTCATTTGAGTATCAATATTATTCTTGGCAGATATGATTGAGGGTAATTTTTTTATATCTTTATTTGCTTTAGAAGCAATAGTTTCAAAATCTTGCTGTTTATCAGGATCAGTGAGTGAATCAACAAGTCTGGCAATTTGGGAGTAGCGCCCAGGCTTTAGTCCACTTTCTGGGTTTCTCAATGGTTGCAAGTAAATTGACGTAATCTTGTCATAGAGGTTACTGGGGAGTGTGCCACCTTCGGTTTCTCCACCCCAGGATTTAACGTTTACTCTATTTGTAGCGGGATTGAATTCTGCTCGAATATTAAATCGTGCATTAAATTTACCCCCCCCTATATCCACTAAGCATTCATGAAAATGTACTTCTTCATCAGCTGTCAGGTCGGTGAATACGCAATAAAGTTCAATGGGTGCGGGTGCATTTTGTTTATTGAAATCGTCTTCAGATAATCTGGGAGAATCAAAATCTCTACTTGAGAAAAGAATAAGGCGAAGAGCATCAATAATAGCGGTTTTACCAACATTGTTTTCACCGACAATTACACTCAATCCTGATGCAAATGTTATAGATAAATTTTCAATTTTACGAAAGTTTTGGATATGGAGCTCAAGTATTCTCATTTTTCTATTATCCTTAATTTTCTTTTACTGATACCTTCCCTGTTAAAAGATCTTGCATAAGACCTTTTTTCTTTAAGGTTAGTTTTTTTAATAGTTTTTCTTCGTTATTGATTTTTTTATTTGTCACACCAATTATTTCGACTATATTTTTCTGTTCATCAAGACTAGGGATTATTGTTTTTAGAGATCCTACTAAAGATGTATTTAGATTTACTTGAGTGCCGGGTTGGCCCATATTAATAAATGTTTTTTCATTTTCAGCTAACCAATATAGTAAAAATTCTTTAGTAAAAGTATCTTGATAATTTGAAAATAATACAAATCCATCATGAATACATGCATCCATGGCTAATATTACAGGCTTACCAACAGTAGCACATATGGACATGATTAAATCACCTGGATATACGCGCACACTCTTAGCTTCACCAATAGGTGACAAATACTGTGTTGTATTCTTTAGATAATATTTAGACTTTGTAACATCAGAAATTCTCACCCAGCCAACTTCACTCTCTCCAAAATATATTGGATCACTTATAGGTCGTGGAGATGCCCCTCTGCAAATATCAGTATAATTACCTAACCTGTCTATTTTCCAATCCTTTGGCATCCATCCTAACTCTGTTTCTTTATATAAATGTGGTGCTTGTTCGACAAGTGGCCGGAGTTGACCTGTGGTAAGGTCGATGCCTCGGGTAAAGAGATCGGCCATCATGCCTTGTTTTATGGCGGTGTGTTTATCGATGAGTACTTGTGTTTTTTCGATGAGTTGATCTATGGTGGTGAGAATTTTGGCGATTTTTTGTTGTTTCTTAATATCGCCTGGCATAAAGACAATTTCATTTTCAACTATAATCGTATTTAAATTAACTTGCGTGCCAGGTTGTCCTCGTTTCTCAAAATCTTTTTCATGAAATTGTAATAAATAGTAGAGGTATTCAGTATCAGCATTCTTAAGATCGTAAATTTGCACGAAACCATCATGAATACAAGCAGGCATATCAACAATCATAGGTTTTCCTACGGTTGCACATATGGACATTATTAAATCACCACTATCAACTCGTAAACTTTTTGATTCACCTAAAGGAGATAAATACTGCTGAGTATTTCTTAGAAATTTATTATTTCTTTGAGTTACATCAGATATTCTAACCCAGCCAACATTGCCACCAAAAAATGATGGATCACCTATGGGTCTAGGTGATGCTCCTCTTCTTACTTTTGAAAATGAGCCAATATTTTTATATTCACTCATATCCTAATTCCCTTAGGAATACATCTAGCTCATCAGAAACCTGATCACGCTCTGCCACTGTCTCCTTCATGGTCACAGCATATTTATTCCACAGATTTTCTATCTTTTTCGCTAAACCTTGTAGGTAGGCATTGATATAGGCACTGTATTCTTGATCTAGCTCTTGTTTGAATCGTTGTAGTATGAGTTCTTTCGCTTCGTCTTGCGTTATTTTTTCACGAGCTTGTTGCGCCAGCTCATCTTTTTTATTTTCTGCTTCACGAATACCAGATTTCAATGCTTTTAGTTCTTTATCTAACTTGGTATGTGTTTCTAGTTTCGAATCTATATCTGCAATGTCTTTTTGTAACGCATACATTTCTTTTTTATATTGTTTTATTACCGTTGTGTATTCATCACTATCTAACTCTGCTTTTATTGCACGTTTTTCATCTTGTGTTGCGGCTTTTTGCTTTTTATTGGCTTCTCTTAACTCGGCATTAAGTTCTTTCTTTTGATCTTTATATATTTTGACTTGTGCTTTTGGCAATACTCCAATTGATTCATCACTTATTTCTTCTTGTTCGTCTTCTTCACTGTTATTTACAGAATCAAATAAGGCTTCGAGTTCAGCAATACGTATCTGATCTTGTTTTAGATTTTCCAGTACTTCAGGGAATTGTGATTGCAAAATTTCTTCATCTGGTATGAGTTCTGCATTCCAACCGCTGGCGGCGATGGATTTTAAGTCAGCTTGTAAACGATTAAAGAAACTGGCTGCAGCACCACGGACTTTGTATAAGTCTAATAAGCCTTGATTAACTAATGCTTCACTTAAGGTGTTTAAACTATTACGGCGTAATGCAAATACGGTTTGTTGATCTGTATTTGCCAGCGCTTCCATATTAGGTAATTGTTTTGTCCACCAGTTATCTAGTACTGATTGAAATGTTTTGTGTTTTTTAATAACGGCTGTATGTTCTTCTATGCTTGTTTTTATATTAGCCTTGTCAGTGAGGATATCACTGAATTCACGATAATCTGCACCTGAGGGTAGATGTGCCTGTCTTGGTGAGGGTTGATCCATAACAAATAGATCTTCCTTTAAAGTAGAATAGTTATTCCAGTAATCAGACAGCGCTTCAATTTCTTTTAGCGGCACACCACCGTTAAGATGTGCAGAAACATCTTGTGGTTCTGGTGGTGGACTATTATCCACATAACGTCGAATGTTTAGGTTGTATTCTTCTGCTTCGAGTTCTTCTTTACTTACAAGACGGCTGTATTTTTCAACTTCTTGTAGTTGGTGATGTACATGCGTGATTTTTTCAATGTCTTCTGGGCGTAGACTATTTTGTTTTTTACCTTCTTTGTATTCACGGTCTGCATTAATAAATAAAACTTTGTCTCGCTTATCTTTACCGGCTTTATTAATGATTAACACACAAGCAGGTATACCTGTGCCATAGAACAAACCTTGTGGTAAGCCAATTACGGCTTCAAGGATGCCGCTTTCTATAAAGTGTCTGCGGCAAGTGCGTTCTTCACCTGAACGAAACAACACACCATGCGGCATGACCACAGCCATTTTGCCATTGTCTTTAAGTGAAGCCACCATGTGTTGTACAAACATGAGGTCTGCTTTTTTGCCACTATCCGGCATAAAAGTATGGAAACGATCGGGTAGTACCATACCTGTACGTGTATAGTTTTGTGAAAATGGTGGATTAGCGATAACTCGATCAAACGTACGTAGTTCACCTTCATCAGTTAAGTGTTGAGGGCTTTGTAAGGTATCTTCATTACGAATATCTGCACCACCAATGCTATGTAAGATCATGTTCATCTTACAAATAGACCAGGTGCCACCGTTATCTTCTTGTCCATGAAGATGAAGGTTGCGAGAACTACCACCAATCTCTTCGACATATTGTTGACTCTGAATAAGCATACCGCCTGAACCACAGGTGGGATCGTATACTTCCATACCTTCTGCTGGTTCAATAATTTCAACCAGTAAACGTACCACTTCAGATGGTGTATAGAACTCGCCACCTTTCTTACCTGCTGTATCAGCAAAGTATTTAATCAGGTATTCGTATGCTGCACCGAGAAGGTCTGGAAATTCAAAGTCATCGTTTGCGAGTGATATATCATCGAAGTGTTGGATGAACTCAATGAGAGTTGCATCAGACATCGGTTTCTTGCCTACCTTGCGGTTGAAGTTGATGTGTTTAAGAACATCTTCCATACCACGTTTTAGGTTTGCTTCTTCTAATTCGGCGAGTGCTTTGTTTAAGCCTGTACCGACGTTATCTTTTAAATGGCGTAATGCATTCCAGTGTGCACGCTCTGGAACAAAGAAACTGTATTTATTGGCTTTGGCCAATTGGGCTGTAATAGCGGCCTCATCTAAACCACTTTTAGTGTATTCATCTTTGAGTTGTTGTTGTTCGGTATCAAATTGATCGGACATGCGCTTTAAGAACAGCATGCCAAAAATATATTCCTTGTACTCAGAAGCATCCATCTTGCCGCGAAGGATATCGCAAGCTTTGAGTAATAGTGATTCGAGTTTGGATAAGGTTAGTTTTTGCTGGCTCATAGTATTCCGTTATTGCTTCTTTTTATTCTTCTTCAGGTACATATTCCATTAACTCGCCTGGCGTACATTCAAAGTACTTACATAGTGCATTAATAGTATCTGTATTTGTGTTGTAGCCAGGGGTATTCGCCACGCGGTTCAACGTTGCCCTAGATATACCGGTTTTTTCTGAGACCTCGTTAAGTGTAATTTTCTCTTTCTCTTTGAAGGATTTGTCATCCAATAGTTTTTTTAGAAGCACTCTAATCATGTTCTCTCTCCGAACAGGGGGGATTTAATTTTGTTCAAATAATAGCACTTTTGCTCATATATGAGCAAAAAATGTCTTGACTGAGCAGTTATGATTATATATAGTCACATATGAGCAGGGTTAATCAAATATGAGCAACCTTAACTTATAAACAAACTATTAAAGGTAAGCATTATGAATATACATACAGATATTGGTAACAAAAAGGTAAGTCACTATAAGAGTCAAATTAGAGGTGCTCGTAAACGTGATAATCAAAAAACCATAAAGAAAGTACATAAATATAAATTAAAAAAAACAGAACACGTTAGTAACTCGTTAAGCAAAGCAGATAGTAACTATATGCCAGAGAACGAAATGAATACGAATTGCACTAGAAAAAATTTAGATGTTAATAGAAAAACAAATAAATATCGTAAATCGTATTTCAAAAAAATAATGAATAGCAGTGTAAAAATGCTTTTTATTGACTTGATAGGAAAAAGTTTAGTCGAGATAACTAACTTTTATGTTTAATTATTAAAAAAATAATGAATATATTAGACGTATGAGATTTTTATCTCAAACGTGTTTATTCGCTTCGAGTAAAGTGAACGAACAAACTAAATAGGAGTTGGTATGACTTAGAAAATATTATTATCAGTGTTGCTATCCATCTTTGCAGGGATGAATGAGTATGAAAAATCGATTTATATATTCTGATAGTTTTCACTAAATAAAGCAATACAAGTTTTTATGTGGAGTTTTAATAAACACTACAGGGTAGGCTTTTGTCCAAAATTCCTGAGTGAAATAATTTCAACATCTAATAAATATTCTTTGCCTTGAAAAAGGTAAAACATTTTAAAGGTAATAAAAATTATGTTTCTTAATAGAACGCAATTGAAAGAGCTAACGGGTTATGTGCGTCCAAGTTCACATATGCGTTGGCTTATAGGTAATGAATATCCATTTGAAGTTGGTGCTGATGGATATCCACGGGTTTTAGTTTCTTTAGTTGAAAAACGATTAGGCGGTTATATAAAAAGTGCTAAACGAAATAGCTCTCCTAAATTCAGTGAAATTAGGGGTTAATGGAGTAATTTAATGGGAAGAAAACGAATTTCAAATAGAGAGTTACCAGAACGCGTGTATTATAAACATGGTGCTTATTATTATGTACCATTAGAAGCAATACATGGTTTTCCTAAATGGATAAGACTAGGTACAACTAAATCAGAGATGTATAGCTTCCTTGCAGACTTACAAATTAGACCAACAGGTGGAGTTACAGTAGAAAAATTATGGAAAGATTTTTCTGATGACCATCTTCCTTCTCTTTCACCTGCCACTCAAACTGGATATCAAAAAAATGCTAGACAATTTTTAAAAGTTTTTGGTCATATGCATCCAGATGAAATTAAGACATCTGACATAGCTAGATACCTTTTAGTTCGTGGTAAAAAGGCAAAAACATGTGCAAACAATGAAGTTCGTTGTTTATCATCCTTGTATAAATATGCAGTATCACTAGGATTTGCTGAGTCTAATCCTTGCCGGGGTGCACCAACGCACAAAATTTCACCGAGAGATCGCTATATTGATGATTTCGAATTATCTGCATTTAGAAGTGTATGTAATGAGTTTATGGATAGTTATGTAGAGCTTAAGTACCTCACTGGATTAAGGCAAACAGACATGCTTTTATTAACTATGGATAATATAAAAGAAGATGGCCTTTATGTACGGCCTAGTAAAACTAGAAATTCAACAGGTGAAATTTTGT
>Ga0316207_10002125_pt1 | contig 21455 bp, 20 predicted proteins | sample 6weekpyrite_MG_FD_204943 | JGI IMG/M metagenome (GOLD analysis project Ga0316207, IMG submission 204943) | Microbial mat bacterial communities from mineral coupon in-situ incubated in ocean water Damariscotta River, Maine, United States -... | ecosystem: Environmental > Aquatic > Marine >...
TTTATTTGGCATACCTTTGCTTGAAGGCATTATCGGATTATATAGTAAGTATATAGCATTAAAAAAAGCGCCTCTATACGAGGCGCTTTTCATTGTTACTATAAATGTCGTGATTATCGACAAGTAGATGGCAGGTATTTTCTAGGCAATTGATCAGGGTCGCAGTCCCAGTCAATAGATCCGCCTGAAGAGGTGTTAGGGGTCAGTGTCAGGCCATCTCCACGGGCAACTGAGCCACCCAGCGCCGTAAAGTTTACGGTAATAACACCAGCTGCATTAACCGAAACACTGGATACATGTCCGCCTTTTATTGAAACGGCAGCAGGCAGGCCATAGCTAGCTTGATTTGTGAGCATACGACCTTCTGATGAGTAAGTTTCTGATACGGCGAGTTTAGCGGCTGCAGCAAGGTTAAGACCTTCTGAAACCTTTGAGCGGATAGTGTAGTCCTGGTAAGCCGGAATAGCGATTGCGGCCAGAATACCGATGATCGCCACTACGATCATGAGTTCTATCAGTGTAAAACCGTGTTGTACTTTCTTCATGTTAAGCTCCAGAGGTATATTCAATTAAATTCGAGTTATGCAACGTTGTGTAACTATATTTATAACTTTGTCTGTATTAGCGCGGATTGTTTGCATGCATATCCGGTATGGCCAATGTTGACTCGGTGAGTGTTTATAAAGCAGGTAGCGTGCCAAAATCGTGGCGCAGCCAGTAAATTCCGATGAAAGCAAGAAAAAGATAATAAATTCAATAAGTAATTACAATGTATCCATCGGGTATTTTCAGATATGGCTATGCGTAAAGTTAAAATGGACAACCCATTATGACAAAAATAGTCATATTGTGACGCTCAACGTCACAATTGTGTCCCGGTGTTATTCAATACCCAGTTTTTTCAGGCGGTAACGTAACGCCCTGAAGCTGATACCCAATAGTTTTGCTGCAGCCGTCTTGTTATAGCGGGTTTTTTCCAGGGCCTGCATGATGGCTTCTTTTTCCTGGTTGACCAGCAGGTCTTCCAGTGGCTGCGCATGGTGCTCTGTTTTATTATGGTTGCCATTTTCCGGTAGATCCAGATCCTGGGCGTGAATGGTTTGGCCCTCACAAAGAGTGGTGGCACGTTCAAGTATATTCTCCAGCTCCCTGACATTGCCAGGAAAGGTATAGGCGGTCAGGGCGTTAACAGCATCATCAGCTAACACCGGGACTTCTGTCTGTTGTGCATGGGCAATTTTACCCAGCGAGAATTCAGCTAACAGCCTGATATCTTCCAGCCGTTCACGCAGGGGTGGTACATCCAGTTTGATGACATTAATTCGATAGTAAAGATCCTGTCTGAAGGTACTGTTGCTGACGAGTTGTTCCAGGTCCTTGTGAGTTGCACTCAGGATACGCACATCAATGGGTACTTCTGTTTCGCTGCCAACGGGACGTACTGATTTTTCCTGAATAGCACGGAGTAATTTCACCTGCATCGAGATTGGTAGTTCGGCAATTTCGTCAAGGAATAGTGTGCCACCGTTGGCAGCCTGAAAAAGGCCTTGTTTGTCATTGATGGCGCCGGTGAAGCTGCCTTTTTTGTGCCCAAAAAATTCACTTTCCATCAGTTCGGATGGTATGGCGCCACAGTTAACGGGTACAAAGGCATGGTCTGAGCGTGGGCCTTTGTTGTGGATCAGGCGTGCGACCAGCTCCTTGCCTGTGCCAGATTCACCGCTGATGTAGACAGGGGCCTGGCTGCGTGCCAGTTTGGCAATCGTGCCACGAATTTTTTGCATGGCAGCAGAGTCACCCAGTAGTTCATAGCGACTACGAAGTTGTTTACCCTGGTGGGAATGAGATAGCTTGAGTGCCGATTCGACCAATTTGCGTAAGATAGCCAGGTCAACCGGCTTGGAGACAAAGTCAAAGGCGCCGGCCTTGAGTGCTTGTACCGCCAGTTCCATGTTGCCGTAGGCAGTGATGACGGCCACGGGCAGATTGGGCAATTCTGTTTGAATCCACTCGACCAGTTCTATGCCGTTGCCATCCGGCAGGCGCATATCGGTCAGGCATAAATCGTAACTGTTTTGCTTTAATAAGGCCTTGGCTTCGTTGACGTCGGCCGCAGCCATGGTCTCGATATCCATTCTGTTTAGTGTGAGTTCCAGCAATTCGCGGATATCGGGCTCATCATCAATGATCAGGACATGTTTAACACTCATAATTTTATGCGCCTGGGGTCATAAAATGAGATGCGAAAACAACTGCCGCCGGATGGGATAACGTGATAGCTGATTCGTGCCTTGTTGCATTCGCACATTTCTTTTGTGATATACAGGCCAAGCCCTGTTCCTTCGCTGTCCGTGGTAAAAAAAGGTTCAAAAATCTGGTCGGCAAATTCATGCGACACACCATCTCCTTTATCAATGATATCAAGAAACGGGCCGTGCGACTCCTCGGTTATGCCGCCACGTAGTGTAATACTGACCGCTTCATCCTGTTTGTGTCCATATTTGATCGCATTCTTGCACAGGTTCCACAGTATTTGTTGCAGATGGCTGGCATCCATCTGGATCATGGTATTTTCAGGGTGTATGTCAATGCTGATTTGTTCGGCTGACAGTTTCTCGGTGGTGGTGAATTCATTGATAAAGTCTTCGGTCCACACCTTGAGTTCGATGATTCTTGGGTTCGGGTTTTCCCTGCGAGATAATTGCAGGATATTCTCGACGATGGTATTCATGCGTACAGAGTGATCCTGGATGATTTCCGAAAGGCGATGATCGGGGCCGGCCAGTTCGGGTGACTCCTGTAATAATTGTGCGGCATGGCTGATCGCGCCCAGTGGATTTCGAATCTCGTGAGCGATGCTGGCGGTTAGCCGCCCGAGTGAAGCCAGTTTCATTTGTTGTAACTGCTGCGTGACCTGCGTTGAATCTTCGATCGTGATCATTGTACCGCTATAATTGCCTTTACCCAGTGAAGTAAACTTCGGCAGGATGTCGGCTGAATCACTGTGTGGGCGGAACGGTGTGATTTCGGTTTCCAGGTTGTCTTTCCAGGCCATGAGTAGCTGGTAAATTTCGGGTGATACCGTTGCCAATGGTTGCTTGTCTTCCAGTGATGGCATGCCTAGCAGGTGCCAGGCAGCCTCATTGACCAGGCGGGTATTCATGTCTTCGTCGACGACAATGATGCCGGCATCCATGTTCTGGATAATATGCTCATTAACCTGCTCCATGTTCGCCAGGTCCAGGCCGCGTTGTGTTGCCAGGGCCTCACTCGCCCTGATGCGCGACGCCAGTACGTGAGACAGTAGTGCAGTGGTGAAAAAGGTAGCCCCGAGGATGCCGGCCTGCGCATAGGCGGTGGTAGTAAAACTTTGCGCGAGGTGTGAATAAACCTGCTCGGTGAGTATTGCGATAGAGGCGATCGCGGCAAACAGAATGGCTTGCCGGCCGGCCAAAATGATACTGCTGCCGGCGACGGTGATAACCAGTAGTATACCTAAACCCGTTGTCAGGCCACCACTGGCATGCATTAATAAGGTCAGGGCAATGATATCGACAATGATTTGCAGATTGGTTTGGGTGGTGAAGCTGATACGCTGTCGGGCAATGGTGTACAGGCTAAACAGACTGAAGGCAAGATAAAACAGCACTATGCCAAAAAACAGGTTGTAGCTGTGTGAGCCAAGCAGTTGCGGGCTTCCAGTGAGAAACAGGATCAGGAACAGTGTGGCCAGGGCCAGACGGTAGAAATTAAAATAGCGCAGTGCTGTCCATTCGGCAGGGGATTGTTGGCTTAAACCGCTTGTTTTTAACAGATTCCATCCAGGCAGATGCATTAGCCTTCACCTCGTTTGCGTTCACAGGCAGGTAGGCGGTGCAAGGCTTTAGTCCTGATGTTGTTGCCGGTGTTCTTCACAGCAATAGAATGCATTATTGTGCTGGATCGCTTCCTGCTGAGGGATATGCAGCCCGCAATGTTGGCAGCGTACCATCGCAGTGGTTTGCTTGTTGTTTTCAGTCGGGGTTGTTTTTCTGGAACGGAACAGGTGTTTCAGAATCCAGAAACCAATGCCTATGGCAATTATCAGTAGTAAAAAACGCATAACCAATCAATCTTTTATTTAATTCGCTCATAGTGTGAGTTTTTATACCTGAAACTGCAAGTCAAATAGAAAAAATAGTCTTGTTTTATAACTAATTTTGCCTCTTGCGGTTTTTTGTACCACAATAGTAGCAACCACAACGCCAACAAGGGTGTTTGCAAAATGAATTTACATGAGTATCAGTCCAAGAAGCTGTTCGCTGATTACGGGATCGCGGTACCGAATGGTCGGGCCGCGCGTTCAGTGGAGGAATCGGTGAGTCTGGCCAAGGAAATTGGCGGCAGCCGCTGGGTGGTCAAGGCGCAGGTGTATGCCGGAGGCCGGGGCAAGGGAGGCGGCGTCAAGCTTTGCGAGGATGTTGACCAGATCAAGCATGCTTCAGATGCCTTGTTGGGCAGTCACCTGGTGACGCCTCAGACGGATGACAAGGGACTGCCGGTAAATGTGTTGCTGATTGAGCAGGCCTCCGATATTCAGCGTGAGCTTTATCTGGGCGCGCTGGTCGATCGAAATAGTGAGTGTCTTGTTTTTATGGCCTCGACAGAAGGGGGCATGAATATTGAGGAAGTGGCCGCTACACAGCCAGAAAAGATACTCAAGGTAACCGTGAACCCGGCGGCAGGCCTGCAGGCATATCAGTGCAGGCAACTGGCATTTGGGTTGCAACTGCAAGGCCAGCAGATCCGAACGTTTACTTCGATGATGATGTCCCTTTATCGGCTGATTCTGGACAAGGACGTGAGCCTGATCGAGATCAACCCATTGATCGTCACCGGCACCGATGAGCTATTGGCGCTGGATGCGAAAATTAACCTCGATGACAATGCCCTGTACCGACAAAATGACCTGGCAGACCTGCATGATGAATCGCAGGAAGATGCGAAGGAATTGCAGGCCAGCAAACACGACCTGAACTATATTACCCTGGATGGCAGCATCGGTTGCATGGTCAATGGTGCTGGTCTGGCCATGGCGACCATGGACCTGATAAAACTGCATGGTGGCGAGCCGGCCAATTTTCTCGATGTGGGTGGCGGGGTAACCGCTGACAGGGTAGCCGAGGCATTCAAGATCATCCTGTCGGACAAAAACGTCAAGGCTATCCTGGTGAATATTTTTGGTGGTATTGTCCGGTGTGACCTGATTGCCGAAGGCATTATTGCCGCTGTCAGTGAAGTCGGAGCCAGTGTTCCGGTGGTAGTTCGCCTGCAGGGGACGAATGTCGAACAGGGCCGGACGCTGCTTGAAAACAGTGAGTTTGATATTGTCAGTGCAGCTGATCTAGCCGATGCCGCGAAAAAAGTTGTGGCTGCTTCCCAATGATGATGGAATGTTATGAGTATATTAGTCGATAAAAACACAAAAGTTATCTGCCAGGGATTTACCGGTAAACAGGGTACATTCCACTCGGAACAATCGATTGTCTACGGTACCAATATGGTGGGTGGTGTTACCCCTGGCAAGGGTGGGCAACGTCATCTGGACCTGCCTGTGTTCAACACCGTCCATGATGCAGTACGGGAAACCGCAGCTGATGCCACCATGATCTATGTACCAGCCCCGTTTGCCATGGATGCCATTCTGGAAGCAGCGGATGCAGGTATCAAGGTAATAGCCTGTATAACCGAAGGTATTCCCGTTGCGGACATGATCAAGGTCAAGGCAGCACTGAAACAATATGATGCGAGGTTGATAGGTCCCAATTGCCCTGGTCTGATCACACCGGATGCCTGCAAGATAGGCATTATGCCTGGCAGTATTCACGAGCCGGGCAAGATAGGCATTGTTTCACGTTCGGGCACGCTGACCTATGAAGCAGTGCATCAGACTACCGCGGCCGGATTGGGACAGAGTACCTGCGTTGGCATAGGCGGTGACCCGATTCATGGCATGGATTTTATTGACTGTCTTGAACTGTTTGAGGTGGATGATCAAACAGCGGGTATGGTCATGGTGGGTGAAATTGGCGGCACAGATGAAGAAGCTGCAGCAGAATTTATCCAGTCGAATGTGAGCAAGCCCGTGGTAGCCTATATCGCAGGAGTGACAGCCCCACCAGGTAAGCGTATGGGGCATGCCGGTGCGATTATTTCGGGTGGTAAGGGTACGGCAGAAGAAAAATTTAGCGCACTGGAAAAAGCCGGCGTTGCCACGGCACATTCACCGGCCGATATCGGTGCCAGAATGCATGATTTATTAAACGATTAAGTATTTTCATGAAAACTGAACATTCCCTACGTGTGGCGCTGGCACAGGTCAATTTGCTGGTCGGCGATATTGAAGCAAATACCCGGTTGGTCATCGAATACCTTCATCAGGCAGAGCAAGCAGGTGCGCATGTTGTCGTCTATCCCGAACTGACCCTTACGGGTTACCCACCGGAAGACCTGTTACTAAGGAGTGGTCTGTATCATCATGTTGACCAGGCGCTACAGTCCCTGTGTGATGTGGTAACCGATACCGCAGTTATCATCGGCTATCCAAGACAGATCGATGGCAAGTGCTACAACATGGCCGGCTTGATCCAGCATGGCAAAATAGTAGCTGAGTACCGTAAGCAATGTTTACCCAATTACAGTGTGTTTGATGAAAAACGTTATTTCGATGCGGGTGATTCAGCCTGTGTTACAGAAATAAACGGCATTAAACTGGGTATCACGATTTGTGAGGATGCCTGGGAGCAACAACCGATGCGCCAGGCAGTCAGGCAAGGCGCGCAACTGCTCATCAACCTGAATGCCTCGCCTTTTAATATTCACAAGGGCCGTGAGCGGGAGCAAACCATCCAGAAACGGGTGCAGGAAAACGGGGTGCCGGTCGTCTACGTTAACCTGGTTGGCGGGCAGGACGAGCTGGTATTTGATGGCGAATCATTTGTTGTTGACCGCTTTGGAAAAATCAACCAGCGTACCCCGGCCTTTAAACAGGCGCTGGACCTGGTGACCTGTCAGTTAAAGTCAGGTCAGATGGAAATTGAGGATGGTGAATGCGCCACGGTTTTATCGGCCGATGAGAGTGCCTACCAGGCACTCGTACTGGGCGTGCGGGATTATATTAATAAAAACGGTTTTGAGGGTGCCGTCATTGGCTTGTCAGGTGGCATCGACTCGGCCTTGACCCTCGCTATCGCGGTGGATGCATTGGGGGCAGAACGCGTAGAAGCGGTTTCCATGCCGTCCCGATATACGGCCGATATGAGTATAGACGATGCCCGTAAACAAGCCGAAACGTTGGCGGTGGATTTTCAGGTGATTGCCATTGAGCCGGTTTTTAATGCCTTTTTGCAAAGCCTGAGCGAAGAGTTTAAGGATAAGCCGGTCGATACTACAGAAGAAAACATCCAGGCCCGTTGCCGCGGTGTCATCCTCATGGCAATTTCCAATAAAAAAGGCAAGATGGTGTTGACCACAGGCAACAAGAGTGAAATGGCGGTAGGTTATGCGACACTCTATGGCGACATGGCCGGTGGCTTTTGTGTGCTCAAGGATGTACCCAAGACCCTGGTGTACCGGTTATCCAGATTCTGTAACCGCAATGGGATCGTGATACCTGAGCGCGTGATAGAGCGCCCGCCGTCGGCCGAGCTTGCACCTGATCAGAAAGATGAAGACAGCTTGCCAGGGTACGACATCCTGGATGCTATTCTTGAGCGTTATGTAGAACAGGATCAGTGTGCACAGGAAATTGTTGCCGCGGGTTTTGAGGCTGAAATCGTCAGGCAGGTTATCGGCATGATAGACAGGAATGAGTACAAACGCCGGCAGGCGCCACCGGGGGTAAAAATAACCCATCGCGCCTTCGGTCGTGATCGACGTTACCCGATCACTTCCGGATTCGGTCGAAATGCCCTGGATATACTGTAAAATATTGCCCCGGGGCCAAGTTTAATACCCGATAAGCCTTCCAAAGCTCCAGCGGTTACGGTATCTTGGTACAAATACGTTAGGTGAGAATACTGGCTGTCTGGAGGAGGAATAATAAAAAATGAAAAAAGTAGAAGCTATCATTAAGCCGTTTAAACTGGATGATGTCCGTGAGTCCCTGTCCGAAATAGGTATCACGGGTATGACAGCAACCGAGGTCAAGGGTTTCGGGCGCCAGAAAGGCCATACTGAGCTTTATCGAGGGGCCGAGTATGTAGTTGATTTTCTTCCAAAAGTAAAAATCGAAATCGTGGTGGCCGAGGAGCAACTGGATCGCTGCCTGGAAGTGATTACCGAGGCTTCACGTACCGGCAAGATCGGCGATGGCAAGATATTTGTTAGCGCTGTCGAAAAGGTCATTCGTATTCGCACCGGTGAGGTAGACGGCGACGCCATCTAGACACTCTGTATCTCCCATTAAAGCAAAAAAGCCTGACTCATGAGTCAGGCTTTTTTGCTTTAAACTATTCATCACCGGCTAAAACGGGTTCCACCAGGATTTACGTGATTGCCGTTCAACGTGTTTCGGAAATGATGCCTGCAATACGCGTCGCGCATCCGTTGCCAGTTTGACCAGTCCCAGTTTGTCATAGGCCTCGGCCATGATCCTGAGTGCTTCAGGCATGGCCTGCGCCTGATCGAAATTCTCAATAACGTATTTGCAGCGGTTCACAGCGGCGACATAGGCCTTGCGCTTCATATAATACTTGGCGACATGCACCTCGTGTAACGCCAGGCTGTTACGAAGATAAAGGGCTCGCAGGCGAGCATCAGTGGCATATTTACTGCCCGGAAATTTCCTGACCAGTGTCGAAAATTCATTGAATGCCTGCCTGCTTGAAGACGGATCGCGAGATGAGGCGTCCTGCTGGAATATTCGTCCCAGGAAACCGACATCACGACTGAAGTAAATCAGACCTTTCAGGTAATAGGCATAGTCAACATGGGGGTGGTTCGGGTGCAGTTTAATGAAACGGTCTGCCGCCGCAATGGCTGATTCCGGTTCATCAAATTTGTAATAGGCATAGGCAATCTCGATTTGACCTTGCTTGGCAAAACGGCCAAATGGATAGCGCGACTCCAGCAGCTCGTAATATTCAATGGCAGATTCATAATTCTCTGAATTGAGTTCATTTTTTGCTGTGCTATAAATTTTTCGTGCCGACCAGTTTTTTGTGTCATCATCTGGAGCAGGCAGGAATGAACAGGCATTCAATAGCAGGCTGATTAGAGCAATAGTTATAAAGTATTTGGTACGCATAGGGCCGTAAGGGTACTTTAGAGAAGGCAACAGGTAAAGGTATAGAACATAAATAATTATATATTTCTTGTTTTTACGTTAAATCTACATTATTTGCCACTTTTAGCCGGGTATAACATGCCTGCAGCTTTGTTCAACTAGTGTGTCATGGATTACATAACTAATTGTTTATATAGTATAATATTTGGTTAATTAAGGCAAAAAGCAGCAAAATGCAGCAAATTCAACTAGAAGCCGAAATACCGGAAGAAATGTCCAATATACGTGCCGATCAGGCACTGGCCAGATTGTTCCCGGATTTTTCCCGAGCGCGACTGCAGCAGTGGCTCAAAAGCGGTGAGGCCTTACTGGATGGCAAGCAGCACAAGCCCAAAGATCGCGTCATGGGTGGTGAGCGGGTGACGATAGACGCGAGCCTGGAAGACCTTAACCCGGTCTGCGAGGCACAGGAAATCGACCTCGATATCGTCTATGAAGATGAATCATTGCTGGTCCTGAACAAACCGGCCAATCTGGTTGTTCATCCAGCCGTTGGCAATCGTGATGGCACCGTCATGAACGCCCTGTTACATCATTGCCCCGAATTGACCAATGTGCCTCGAGCAGGCATCGTGCATCGACTGGATAAAAATACCACGGGTCTCATGGTGGTGGCCAAAACCTTACCGGCCCATCATTACCTGGTTGATATTCTGCAAGCGAGGGAAATCAAGCGGGAATATGAAACTATCGTCCATGGTGTCATGACGGCGGGGGGAACCATCGATGCACCGATTGGACGACATCCAGTAGACAGAAAGCGTATGGCCGTTGTTGAATCAGGTAAACATGCGGTAACGCACTACCGGGTAATACAACGTTTTCGTTCCCATACCTGGGTCAGGGTTCAACTGGAAACCGGTCGCACCCACCAGATTCGGGTTCATATGGCGCACAAGCGCTACCCTATAGTAGGCGACCCGGTTTATGGAGGTCGCATGCGCCAAATGGCCGGTGCCAGCAATACATTACAACAGGCACTGCGTGAATTTCCCAGGCAGGCCTTGCACGCCGTGCAGCTGTCGTTATCGCATCCGCAAACTGGTGAGCCAATGACATGGCATGCTGAATTACCTGATGATATGCAGTCATTGTTGTCCTTACTGGCAGAGGACTGCGTGGCGAATGAAGGTGAGTAGGATACTGATACTGCAACAAATGTTGGATAAGCCATGACTTTTTTAATAGAAGCCGATTGGCCAGCTCCTTCACAAATTCACGCCTGTACTACTTTGCGGCATCAGGGCTGTAGTGCCTCACCCTATGAAAGCTGGAACCTGGCAAAACATGTAGCAGACAAAGAATCAGATGTCATGCGTAACCGACAATTGCTCAAGCAAAGGCTGGATTTACCAGAAGAGCCCATCTGGCTGGAGCAAGTGCATGGTGTAAAGGTATTAAACGTCGATGTGGAGCAGGGTGCTGATTTAAAGGCAGATGGTAGTTTCTCGACCAGAAAGAACAGAGTGTGTTGTGTGATGACGGCAGACTGTCTGCCTGTCCTGATTACCAACACCCGGGGAACTGAAGTGGCCGCAGTGCATGCAGGCTGGCGAGGCCTGGCTGCGGGTGTCATCGAAGCGGGGCTGGCAAGGTTCACATCGCCGGCAGATGAATTACTGGTCTGGTTAGGGCCAGCCATCGGCCCTGATGCTTTTGAAGTGGGTGAAGAAGTCAGACAGGCCTTTATGTTGCGTGACCCGAATGCAGAAAAGGCCTTCAGGCCTTCAGAAAAAGGCACCTTGCTGGCCAACCTGTACCAGCTTGCCCGGCAACGGTTACAGCTAGCCGGTGTTTCAGCAATTTATGGCGGCAATTTTTGTACCTATACAGAGGAAGAGCGTTTTTATTCTTTTCGTCGTAACCCTGAGACGGGTCGTATGGCCAGTTTGATCTGGATGCAGTCGTAATTGTCTGTCACCCATGTTTTTAACGTGTTGTATAGGATATAGTTCATTTTTTTACATTAATTAAGTTTGTTCACTATGGAATTAATCACCTGGATTATCATATTCAGCCTGCTCGGTGGCCTGCTCAGCGTCATTGCCGCGTCGTTTTTCCTGATCCTGCCGGGAACTGTTCGAGGGCGCGCTGTACCCCATTTTGTCAGCTTTGCCATTGGTGCTTTGCTAGGGGCTGCTTTTCTGGCCTTGCTGCCACACTCCATGGCGGAAAATACCGGGCTGGATTTCCATGAAATTGGCCTGACGGTACTGATCGGCATACTGGTGTTTTTTTTGCTGGAAAAAATGGTGTTATGGCGGCATTGTCATTCTGATCACTGTGAGGCGCATACCCCCCACGAGGCCTTTGATAAGGGCAGCGATCAATCCACCGTGTCGCTCATTCTGTTTGGTGATGGGTTACATAATTTTGTCGACGGTATCCTTATTGCCGCCGCATTCATGACCGATATTCACCTCGGAGTGGTCACCAGTATTGCGGTCGCTACCCATGAAATACCGCAGGAAATAGGTGACTTTGCCATTTTATTGCACAGTGGCATGAGCCGGATGAAGGCCTTGTTAATGAATATCGCTTCGAGCCTCTCAACCCTGGTCGGTGCACTGCTTGCCTACTACGGACTGAGTGGCCTGGACGGAATTACGCCGTACATCCTGGCAATAGCCGCATCGAGCTTTATTTATGTGGCCATGGCAGACCTGCTACCTGATTTGCACAAGAAGACTCAATTTAATGAGACGGTAAAACAGGTGCTATTAATCATTTCAGGTGTCACTACCATTTACCTTGCACATTCCAGCCTGCACTGAGGGCATACAAGGAGATAGCAATGAACCACTGGTATATGTTGACTGTTGTGGGTGAGGACAGGCCCGGTATCGTAGCGCACCTCACGCATGCATTGTACGAAGGCGGCTGTAACCTGGGTGAGGCCTCAATGATGCGCCTGGGTGGCAACTTCACCATCATGCTCATGGTGCAGACAGAGCAAACCAGGCATGCGCTGGATGATCTGATTGAGCCTGTCATTGACTCGCTGGGATTGCATGCCCATATCGATAAAATAAAAGGCCGTCTGCATGAGCATCAGATACCGGATGTGCGTATTCATGTCTATGGTGCAGACCGGGCGGGTATCGTTTCCCAGATTGTGGGTGCGCTCACCGAAGCGGGCCTGAATATCATGGACCTGGAATCGGATGTGGGTGGCACTGAAGATAGTCCTATTTATGTCATGATCATTGAGGGCCATGCGACCGAGGGAATCGCTGCGTTGCGTTCAGCCCTTGATATTGTCGCCAGCAATGGTATTGACGCCCGCATAGAAGACATCGAAATCATGGTCGGGTAAGTCTCGTATGCCTGTGCTCGATATTTTACAGTACCCTGATCCGCGGCTTAAGCAGGAGTCCTCTCCTGTCGAGGTCTTTGATGAAGCCCTGGGGCTATTTTTGTTGAACCTGGAAGAAACCATGCGCGCAGGCCCGGGAGGTGTCGGTATTGCGGCCCCTCAGGTGGGCCACTTTCAACGCATTGCCATTGTCGATGTATCTGCGCGTAAAAACACAACTAACAATGGATGTATGGTATTGATCAATCCTGAAGTGACGGAATGGGACGGGCTTAAGGTGGGTCGGGAAGGGTGTATGTCGGTACCTGATTTTACAGGCAACGTGATTCGGGCCGAGCAAATTACCCTGAAAGCCTGTGATGCACAAGGCAAACCCTGTACCTACACAAGCGAAGGCTATGAGGCCAGGGCCGTGCAGCATGAAATAGATCATCTGAATGGCCTGTTGTTCCTGGACCGTCTGGTCAGCCGGCGAAACGACTTGTTTAAACGCAAAACCTACAAGTAATCCACCTATTATTTTCTTTTCATCGCGCTTTTTATCAAATTCAGAAAACTGAATCTCACAACGCAGAACATGAGATGTGTCAACAAGTGTAAATTGATTGTAATTGCTATTGGTATAGTTTTTTAATTCGTTATCATTCAGCTCTCGATTATTCATCGTGTCTGATTGTCAGATTTGATGTTTTATATGATATTTTTTTCTTAAAAGGAGTGTTCAGGTGAAAACATTTTCGTCAATTGCGTGCATTTTATTACTCAGCCTCGGGCTGATCAATTCAAGCCAGGCTGGAGGTAAATACATTATCGGTTATGTTGTGGATGCTTCAGGCAATATCGTACACGATAACTACGGTGACTGTGTAAGAACCAATCAATGGGCTCCTGAACATGCTATTCCTGCATGTGAGGGCGGAATAGCAGATGCAGATTCAGATGGCGTCACGGATGACAAAGATAAATGTCCTGATACCCCTGCTAATGTAAAAGTTGATGTGAAAGGCTGTCCACTGGATTCCGATCGTGATGGTGTTGCTGATTATCTCGATAAATGCCCTGGCACCCCTGCAGGAGCCCCAGTCAACAGTGATGGCTGCGTAAAAGACAGTGATGGTGACGGCATTGCTGATTATCTTGATAAATGCCCTGGTACAGCTAATGGCGTAAAAGTTGATAACAAAGGCTGTAAACTGAATACGCGTATTGAATTAAAGGGTGTGACATTTGCCAATGCCAGCGCAAAACTCACTGCGGAATCATCAGCCATACTCGATGAAATGGTCAGCATATTGAAGCGGTACCCGAACCAGAAAGTTGAGGTTGCCGGGCATACAGATAGCTCTGGCTCTCGCAGTTATAATGTAGGCTTGTCACAACAACGAGCAGAATCTGTCCGCAGCTACCTGATAGAAAAAGGTATTTCATCTGGCAACCTGACAGCACATGGCTATGGTCCTGACAAGCCAGTTGCCGATAATAATACAAGTGCGGGACGAGCCAGCAATAGGCGAGTAGAATTGAGATTAAAGTAGATCTTGTCTAGTACAAACATAAAAGGAGGCTTAGGCCTCCTTTTTTTTGTTTAGTGGTACTTTGCTTTTGTTGTAACAGAAGAGTTTTTTACTTAACTATGCTTATGCTTTTAGGTAGGATAGGCCCTTCTTTAATGGAATGAATTAAGGAAAAATGAACATTAACGAAAAGGAATTAATTATGGATAGAAGATCATTACTTAAATTCGGTTTAATCGGTGCTGCTGGCACTGCACTTCCCACGCAAGCTTTAGCAAGCAAGCCTTCCTCCCTGGCAGGTGGCGTTTACTATACCAAAACGGCTCCGGGTCGATGGGCAAAAAAGGTTGGCGGACATTTCCCAGCAGTAGAGAAGATGCCAGGCGGAAAGATCAAGGTGACCACAGGGCATGAAATGGATGGTTATAAACATTATATCGTCAAGCATATTGTCCTGGACAGCAATAATAACTTCATTGCCGAGCATATGTTTGATCCGATGAAGGAGAAAGCGGCTATCTCGACCTTCAGCCTGGGTTCTTACAAGGGTGAAATAAAGGTGCTGAGTGTGTGTAATAAACATGATACCTGGGTGAATTCCACCACGGTATAGTGGCAATAACAAATGATGCACCGCAAAAGCCCGATATGAGCCATCATATCGGGCTTTTGCACATGGAAGTACTTATTTCGCGCAGGCTAGGGAAGGCCGGGAGCTAAATTTTACCGAAAATGACTTGAATTTCTGCAGAAGTGACTACATTTATAGGGGTAACAAGATTTTATAGTATGAGGTCATACCAATGAGAATGGACAAGTTAACCAGTAAATTTCAACTGGCGCTGGCCGATGCGCAAAGCCTGGCCGTGGGTCGGGATCACCAGTTTATCGAGACTGTACACGTCATGGTGGCCCTGCTCGATCAGGACGGTGGCAGCATTCGCCATTTGCTGAGTCAGTCTGATGTAAACGTTAACAAGTTGCGCTCCCAGTTGGGAGAGGCAGTAGACAGGCTTCCATCTGTAGAAGGGATGGATGGTGATGTGCATCTGTCGAATGACCTGGGTCGATTATTGAACCTGACCGATAAACTCGCACAGAAAAGGAATGATAATTATATTTCGAGCGAGTTGTTTGTATTGGCGGCACTCGATGATAAAGGTGCACTGGGTGATTTATTACGAAGCGCCGGTGCCAGCAAGACGGCGTTGGAGCGTGCTATCGAGCAAATGCGTGGCGGTCAAAGCGTGGACGACCCCAATGCTGAAGATCAACGTCAGGCATTGGAAAAATACACCATTGACCTGACAGAACGAGCAGAGCAAGGCAAGCTGGACCCCGTGATTGGCCGTGATGACGAGATCAGGCGTACCGTCCAGGTCCTGCAGCGAAGAACAAAGAACAACCCGGTACTGATTGGTGAGCCCGGTGTGGGTAAAACCGCCATCATTGAAGGGCTTGCTCAACGTATTGTGAATGGCGAAATCCCGGAAGGCTTGAAAAACAAACGCATTCTTTCACTTGATCTGGGTGCGTTGCTGGCCGGTGCGAAGTTTCGTGGCGAGTTCGAAGAGCGCCTGAAGGCGGTCTTGAACGACCTGGCGAAACAGGAAGGGCAGATTATCCTGTTCGTTGATGAAATCCATACCATGGTTGGCGCGGGTAAGGCGGAAGGCGCGATGGACGCCGGAAACATGTTGAAGCCGGCACTGGCGCGAGGCGAGCTGCACTGTGTAGGTGCTACAACCCTGGACGAATACCGGCAGTACGTGGAAAAAGATGCGGCTCTTGAGCGGCGCTTCCAGAAGGTGCTGGTCGATGAACCCACAGTAGAAGACACCATCGCTATTCTGCGTGGCTTGAAAGAGAAGTACGAAGTACATCATGGCGTCGATATGACCGACCCGGCCATTGTTGCAGCAGCGACATTATCCCATCGTTACATTACAGACAGAAAGCTTCCCGACAAGGCCATAGACCTGATTGATGAAGCGGGCAGCCGAATCCGCATGGAGATCGATTCCAAGCCTGAGGAAATGGACAAGCAGGAACGCCGGCTGATCCAGTTGAAAATAGAACGAGAGGCATTGAAAAAAGAATCTGATGATGCCTCAAGGAAACGCCTGCAGATCCTTGAAGATGAAGTGGCGGAGCTTGAGCGTGAATATTCAGACCTGGAAGAGATCTGGAAATCTGAAAAGGCAGCCCTTCAGGGTGCCACCCATATAAAGGAAGAGCTTGAGCGTGCCAGGCAGGAAATGGAAACGGCAAAACGTGCAGGTGATCTGGCACGCATGTCGGAATTGCAGTATGGGCAGATACCCGACCTGGAAAAATCGCTGGAAATGGCAACCCAGGCTGAGTCGCAGGAAATGCAGTTACTGCGTAACCGGGTGACCGATGAAGAGATAGCCGAGGTGGTTTCACGTTGGACAGGTATCCCGGTTGCCAAGATGCTGGAAGGCGAACGCGAAAAACTGTTGCAGATGGAAGAAGAGCTGTCCAAGCGGGTTGTCGGTCAGGATGAGGCAGTGACCTCGGTCAGTGACGCAATCAGGAGATCACGTGCAGGGCTGTCTGATCCAAATCGTCCTAACGGTTCATTCCTGTTTTTAGGCCCGACCGGTGTGGGTAAAACCGAGTTGACCAAGACACTGGCCTCATTCCTGTTCGATACGGAAGAAGCCATCGTGCGCCTTGATATGTCCGAGTTCATGGAAAAACATTCCGTCGCACGCCTGATCGGTGCGCCGCCGGGCTATGTTGGCTACGAAGAAGGAGGATATCTGACCGAGGCGGTGCGCCGTCGTCCTTATTCAGTCATACTGCTGGATGAAGTCGAAAAAGCGCATCCTGATGTATTCAATGTCCTGCTCCAGGTTCTTGATGACGGGCGCCTGACCGATGGCCAGGGCCGCACGGTAGATTTCAGAAATACGGTGATTGTCATGACCTCCAACCTGGGCTCCGAGCAGATCCAGCAGATGTCAGGTGAAGACAATTACGAGGCAATGAAGGCCGCAGTAATGGATAGCGTAGGCGCACATTTCAGACCCGAGTTTATCAACCGTATCGACGAGGTCGTGGTGTTCCATCCACTTGGACGCGAACAGATTCGATCTATTACAAATATCCAGATAGCAAACCTGCGACAGCGGTTATTGGACAGGGAAATCGAATTGCAGGTATCGGTTGCGGCCCTTGATAAGCTGGGTGAAGCGGGCTTTGATCCGGTGTATGGTGCGAGACCTTTAAAACGGGCCATACAGCAAGAGCTTGAGAATCCGTTGGCGCAGGAGATCCTGGCCGGGCGTTATCAACCGGGAGACGTGATTGATGTACAGGTGCAGGGCGATGCGTTGGCCTTTGCCAAGGGTGATGCAGCGGTGACGGCAGCTTAGTTGTTGTTTGTTGGTGGTGGCTGTTTTTTTAAGGGATGAAAATCTAACGCAAAGGCGCGGAGGCGCAAAGGACGCAAAGACCTTGATTGTTGCAGATAGAGAACACTTTATCCTGAATGGTTAGAATACTAACAGAGTAATCCTCGGATAATAAAGCCATTCGCCCCAAAGACACCGAGATTTCATGGTTAACTTGCTATTACCTTTTACCTATGGGCGCCAGGATTACTGACTAATAATCTCTGCGTCCTTTGCGCCTCCGCGCCTTTGCGTTGGATCCTAACATCACTCCATCTGCAATTTCCTGACCCTCTCCCTGATCTCTTCAAACGTATGTTCGTTTTCAGGTCTGGCCGAAGGTGTTAGAAATGATTCCAGCTTCTTTTGTAATCGATACGGGTTCTGCTCATACTGAATGGCCATGACTCCATCGGTAGACAGTTTTTGTAACATCACTTCGCGTTGGGTTTTGGCATAAATGTTTTCTGCTATCGGCGTTAATACAAAGTTACCCAACACGATACCGTAAAGAGTGGAGGTCAGTGCGATCGGTATGCTTTGTATAATGACCTCGGGATCGCCTATACCGGATAGCATGGCAATCAGGCCAATGACACTGCCGGCAACACCAAAGGCCGGTGCAAGACGGGCTGCGTGGCGAAACAGGCGTTCATGTTGCGAGCGGCGTTCCACGAAATAATGCATTTCTGTATACAGGATGTCGCGCAGCTCATCCGCAGTATACCCGTCTACCAGCATGCCCAGGGCGCGCTTGAGAAAACTGACCGTGGTTTCCTCTTCGGCGTCTTCAAGTGCAAGCACCCCTTTGCGTCGAGAGCGAACGGACAGGTCCATCAATGTATCGACAATTTCCTCAGCAGTGGTCGTGTTAACAGTATAGGAATTATGCGCTACCTTGACCGACGCCTTGATGTCGCCTGAAGGGTAGCTTAAAAACATGGCGCCCAAGGTTCCCGAGATGACGACCAGCAAACCGATCTGGTTAAAAAACAGACTGGAATTTTCGCCAAGTAAAAAGCTGCCGGTAAAAATGGCGGCAAACAGAATAACTGCCAGCCAGTTGATGCGTGTCATCATAGTCGGTCCTCCACGGCCTGGGCAACTTCCCGTGTAATTATAATTTCAACTCTTCTGTTTAATGCGCGAAATTGATCGTTCGCGTTGGGTGTCGTTGGTTCGTATTGCGACCGCCCCATGATCGTAAAACGTGCAGGGTCAATGCGTCCTTCTGTGATCAGGTGTTTGGCGACCCGGGTTGCACGCATCAGCGAGAGTTCCCAGTTGCTCGCAAAGCGATCATTGTTAATTGGTTTGTCGTCAGTGTGTCCAATGACATTGACCTTGTAGCGGGTCTGGCGAATGACACCAGACAACGTATTCAGAAATGACTTTACGTCCGGTTTCAGTGTGTCGGCGCCAAGATCGAAAAATAACGGGCCCTGTACGCTGACCTTGACCGATTGATCATCCATGAGAACGATTTCTACATTTTCAATATTGGTTTCCCGCACAGCCTGCTGGCTTTTTTCGAAAACGTTAATTCGCATCAGGGGTTCAAAGTTTGGTTCCGGCGAGAGTATTTCATCCTTGACTATTTTTTCTTTCTCAATGGTTTTTATTTTTTCACGATCTATATACTCTGGCACCTTTTGTTCTATGGTCTGTGCTGTTACCAACGCGGCAAACAGAACAAACATGACCATCATCAGGTCTGACCAGGGAACAGACCAGTGGTTACCCATACTGTCTTCACGATGAACCTCCCTGTTGCGGCCTCCAGGGAACGCCTGCTGCTGATAAAAATCACTGGTGTTCCAGGGGGCTGGGGGTCGGCTCTTTGGGGGTCTGTCTTTCCTGGTAGAGGTATTTTCCGTGTTATCTGCAGGGCTGCTGTCAGGCATGGAATCCGCTGCGATTGCCGCATTGGTGGTCGTGCCTTCACGTGGATCATTTCGCTCTTCAGACAAATACTATCTCCTGAATTTTCATGGGAGTTTTCCTATGTATAAGGTCACATCGTCATAAATACCCAATACTTGAGGGGGGAAACTGTATTATTTGGGAGTTTCAGGTGGATCTGGCAAATAAAGTGATGCTTTAGCGGCTGCCGCCTTTAGAGCTCCTGGTGAGAAGTTTGTCCATAATGCGATAGGGTAATAGTCGCCGCAAGAAACCAACCAGGTAGGTGGGTGTGGTGACGTAGTATCGAATTTGCGGGCGCGGACTCTCGAGGGCATGAACCACTCGTTTTAATACCGCTTCAGGAGGCAGGGTCGATTTCATTACCGGGCCCTGTTTTTTCAGTCTATCCACTACGTTTTCATATTGCTTGCTGTAGACACTGTTACGGTAATCAATATGCCGTTCGAAGGCGATTAATGAATTCTGGCGAATGCGGCTGGTGATGGGGCCGGGTTCTATGAGGCAGATCTTTATGTTTGTGTCAGCCATTTCGATGCGTTGCGTGCTGGCAATACCTTCGAGTGCAAATTTGCTTGCGACATAGGCACCACGAAAGCTCAGCGGAATCATGCCGAGTATGGAGCTGTTATGGATGATGCGACCGTAGCCCTGTTTTCTCATCACCGGGATGACAAGGTTGGTCAGCTCTATCCAGCCAAACAGATTGGTTTCAAATTGTGCGCGCAAGGTGTCTCTGCTGAGGTCTTCAACGGCGCCTGTCTGTGCATAGGCACCGTTATTGAATAACGCATACAGCTTGCCATCGGTCCGTGTTAATACTTCATTTAAGGCTTTTTGTATGGAACTGGAGTCATCCAGGTCGAGTTTGAGGCTTTCCAGACCTGCGGCAATCAGTTTATCGACATCTTCCGATTTACGTGCCGTTGCAAAAACCCGATAGCCTCTTTTTTGCAGTTGTTTGGCAACGCATAAACCGATGCCACTGGAACAGCCGGTTATTAATATAGTCTTGTCCTGAGCTTGTACTGTCATGGCTTGCAATAGTCCTTCAAGGCATCTGCCAGCAATGGGGTAAGTGATATGTGGTTGCTGTCGTGCAGGATGCTGTCCGTACTCCAGATCGACTGTATGCCGGATTGCTGCATCACCTGTTCAGCAGACGGATCAAACAGTGCGTGTGTGATCAGGGCGTTGATGGATCTGACAGCCTGCCTGGAAACCTGTTTTGCACAAGTCGCCAGGGTTTGTCCGGTACTGGCAATGTCATCGATTAAAATGATTTCACGTCCATCAAGGTCATAGTCGGGCAAGCTGATGCTCACGGTATGGTCATCAGTCCGTTGTTTGTTGGCAACGAGGTATTCCAGATTTGCCAGTTGCGCCACCTGGCTGACCCATTGTTCTGACTCGGCATCAGGGCCTATCAGCAGGGCGTTGTTATGCTGTGTGCGAAGAAAGTCTGCCTGCAGCTTTGCGCTTGACAGGTTGACGGCGTTTTTACAGGGTACGGCCTGTATTAGTTCTGCGGTGCGATGCAGGTGCGCGTCTACAGTAATAACGTCAGTTACATAACTGGCGAGGAAGCGACCGATGATTTGCTGGCTGACGGCCTCACCGATCTCAAATGCAATATCCTGGCGCATGTAACACAGGTAGGGTGCCAGCAATACAATCGGTTTGTGGTGAGACTGTTGCAGCGTGGCACAGGCCAGCATGAGGGTTACCAGTTTGCTGTCAGGGTCGTCAAGGCTAAGATAGATTGCGATTGCATCGGTACTCAGAATAGGCAGGGTGACTTTCGCTTCCTTGTCGGGGAATGTGTGGACATCAATTTTCAAATGCGGAATATCAAGCAGGTTTGCGATCTCAATGGCGCGATTGTCATTGAAATGCAAAAGGCTGATGCTCGGGTTTGTGCCGCTCATGATCAGTCGTTATCCTGCCCTATGGTATAG
>Ga0316207_10002126_pt1 | contig 21442 bp, 17 predicted proteins | sample 6weekpyrite_MG_FD_204943 | JGI IMG/M metagenome (GOLD analysis project Ga0316207, IMG submission 204943) | Microbial mat bacterial communities from mineral coupon in-situ incubated in ocean water Damariscotta River, Maine, United States -... | ecosystem: Environmental > Aquatic > Marine >...
TATTGTTTCTTTTCGCTTCTGGCTCAGTTATCTAAGTGCGCTGGCATTTGTCAGAACAGGGCTTCTAACCAACCTCGTCTTTAGAATAAAAGGCAATGTATAAATGAAAAATATAATAATCTTCCTTCTTTTATTCGCAACCGCAAATCTCCACGCAAACCAGTCAGCAGGCATCGCAACCGCACACCCGCTGGCAACACAGGCGGGGGAGGAAATACTGGCGCAGGGAGGTAATGCATTTGATGCTGCCGTGGCTATTAGTGCTGCACTGGCGGTGGTTGAACCCTATAGTTCAGGCATTGGTGGCGGCGGCTTCTGGTTGCTGCATAGAAGCAGTGATGGCTTGCAAATTATGCTGGATGGACGCGAAAAGGCACCGTTAAAAGCACATCGTGATATGTATCTGGATGAAAATGGCGAGGTTATTAAAGGGGCGTCAATCAATGGCGCTTTATCTGCGGGTATCCCCGGCGTACCGGCAGCACTGGAACATCTATCTAAAAAGTATGGCAAATTAAGTTTAAAGAAAAGTTTACAGCCAGCCATCAGCTTTGCACAAAGCGGCTTTAAAGTTGATGAGCATTATCGTCGTATGGCGGGCTTCCGCCTGCAGGCCTTGCGTGCATCACCCGATGCGGCAAGGATTTTTTTAAGAAACAATAATGTGCCAGAGTTGGGTGAGTTAATTAAACAACCCGATCTTGCGGAAACTTTAATGGCAATGGCCAGGCAGGGTGCCAGTGGTTTTTATCAGGGAGCCGTGGCAAAAAAATTAATTAAGGGTGCAGCTAAAGCAGGTGGTATCTGGACTCAGGAAGACTTTAATCAATACAGTGTTGTAGAAAGAAAGCCTGTAAGCAGCCGGTTTCATGGCATGAAGGTTACCTCAGCCTCACCCCCTTCATCGGGCGGTATTGCTTTGGCAGAAATATTTAACCAGCTTTCATACTTTTCACTGGCTGATCTTAAAAGTGCGCAGTCAGTTCACTTTGTAGTTGAGGCCATGCGGAGGGCGTATCGAGATCGTGCGCAGTTCCTGGGGGATACAGACTTTGTGAGCGTGCCGATGGAACGCCTGGTCGATAAAAATTATGCAGCGGGTCTGGTCGCTACAATTCATCCAGAAAAAGCAACACCCAGTGAGTTACTACCGGGTGTCGTACATGAAAATAATAGCCGGGACACTACTCATTTTTCGGTGATTGATCATCAGGGTAATCGAGTCTCTGCCACACTTTCAATTAATTATCCATTTGGTTCCTGCTTCGTTCCGCCGGGCACCGGGGTTTTATTAAACGATGAAATGGATGATTTTTCCTCCAAGCCGGGTGTGCCGAATGCTTATGGTCTGGTGGGCGCTGAAGCCAATGCCATAGAACCAGGCAAACGTATGCTCTCAAGTATGTCGCCTACATTTCTGGAAACAGAAGACAGGTTAGCGGTTATTGGAACACCTGGTGGAAGTCGTATTATTACTATGGTGCTACTGGGAGGTCTGCATTTCTATTTTGGTGAAGACGCAAAGGCTGTTGTAAATGCCCCAAGATTCCATCACCAGTATTTACCGGATACGGTGTTTTTTGAATCACAGGCTTTCAGTGATGCGACGCTTAATCAGTTAAAAGCAAAAGGACACAAATTAAAGCTGGCCGATAGTGTCTGGGGGAATATGCAAATAGTGATCTGGAATAAAAAGAAAAAGCAAATGACTGCGGCTTCTGACGATCGCGGGGTAGGGCTGTCTAAAGTGATCAGGCCATAAGCGGTGTGCGCTCAGATCTGGTTTCGCAGTTTTATTGTTTAGTTGGATCTATTTTCTGCCCGGTAGAACATGGCAGGTAGTTACAGAGTTGAAGTTCATTGATAGTGTTAAAAGAAAACGCAAATGACCACTCCATCACATCCATATAATCGTGGCATTAGCGCATCCGTGCACGTCAACGCGAATGAACGCAAATATTTTTGATAGTTCAGCTAAGCAAGGGTAAGTAAAATAGCCAGTGGAGTCATGTACAGGCTAATAAGTGTTTATTCATGAGCATCAGCGTAAGCTTTTTCCAGTTTCTTTAATACCCTCAGGAAATCCTTATCTAATGTCATAGATTTGGTGAGTGCCAGCATTAGCTCGCTTTTTGTCTCATCTGTAATCATATTAATGAGTGATACATGGGCATCATCCAGTTTCATTTTTTGCAGATTGTCGGTCAGGGTGTTTGTGAAATTATTGTATATCGTAGAAATAATAATAATGTTTTCTTCCAGATCGTTTTGTAATGTATCAAAAGACTGGTTCATTCTGTTAAATATTTTAAATATATTCTCGCGCAGTGTATTTAGTTCAGTGCGTTGTTTTAATGTGCTGGTGCGAGTGTTGGCACCAAGTGTCAGTATCTCCATGTATTCCTGGAGCGTGCTGTCAGGTACTTCAGGGGTAAGCTCCACAGGTGAATAGACCAGGCTCAGGTGTTTGTGGTTGAGGATGGTTTTATCCTCTAGCTTGACCACACTTCCACTGTCCAGGTGAGAGTTTATTAATGCCAGGCTTTCACTCTTTATGCTCTCATCGAGGCAAAAATCCAGCAGGTTTCCATCGTCGCGAATTTGCACAACAATTTCTTTGGCAAGACCTTCGGCAGATTGAAATAATGACATTACAAGATCCTGTAAACTTGCAGCGGTGAGCGCGCTATTAAAGTACTCCAGGAGGTCTTCGCTTTTTTCATGTAGCTTTGCTGGGTTGCTCTCACTTGATGTGATGTTTTGTTTAATCTTATCAAGGTTTAGTTGTTCTTCTAATTGAGTAATTTTTTCTCGTGCATCAATCAGGTCATAGTGAAGAGCGAAAAAGTTTTTTTTGAATGCCTCCAGATTGGCGACGCGATCCTGTAAAAATTTATTTTCGTGGCGGAGCTTGCCTTCTGTGGTAAATGACACATTGTCTGATGGCGGGTTCGTTTCGGTACTCATTGTCGGCCCTTAAAAACTGTTAATTATTCTAGCCCAAAGCTTTCTATGTCTTCATTGGCTGTTTTGCTGTCAGCGGCTTTTACTTTTTCTATGCAGCGCAATAGTGCCATATGCTCATGCTCTGCCTGGCCATGATTGATATACCGGTCTGCTGCTATTAATAGCTCTTCATAATATTTAAGGCGATAATTATGATTAAGCAAGACCTTGGCGATAAAAAACGGGTCTTTATCGTGTTCCTTCATGGTTTGTGCCGCAACAAGAGCGGTTTTAAGTTCAATTTCGTTGGGTTTACTCATGTCTATAAGTCTAGATGATTATTTAGCGTTTAAGCTTGTTATAATGATAGAAGTTTTTAAGTAAAAATTGAGAGTATTTATGTCAAAAATTAAAATTGGTGTGTTAACCGCTTCTGACCGCGCGAGCGCGGGTGTATACGAAGACCTGTCCGGCCAGGCCATTATTGATACTCTTAACGATTATTTGGTCTCTGAATGGGAGCCAGTATATAAAGTGATTCCTGATGATCAGCCAGGTGTTGAAGCCGCCATGAAAGAAATGGCAGATGAGCAGGGTTGCTGTCTTGTCGTTACTACCGGCGGTACAGGCCCGGCTCCACGTGATCTGGTGCCAGAGGCAACAGAGTCAGTCTGTGAAAAGATGATGCCAGGTTTTGGCGAGCTTATGCGCCAGGTGAGCCTGCAGTATGTGCCAACGGCCATTCTTTCCCGCCAGACTGCGGGTATTCGCGGCCAGTGCCTGATTGTTAACCTGCCGGGTAAGCCAAAATCTATCCGCGAATGCCTGGATGCGGTATTCCCAGCCATACCGTATTGTGTTGACCTGATTGAAGGGCCGTTCCTGGAAGTGAATGAAAAGGTGATAAAGGCGTTCCGGCCAAAGGCTAAATAAACACCACCCGTGATTCTTGGACTGGTTAAAAAACATACAAATAATGGCTGTTTTGCTTAAAAAACAGCCAAAAAAGGCCTTAGACTAACCCGTTTATGTGATCCAATTCACAATTATTCCTGCGACAATGACCCCTCTAAATATAATAAATTAAGAAGTATTGAGGGTTTTGTGTTGTTTAAAAGGACTGGTTTTTATCATGGGGCTCTCCTGTTTGCCTGCGTAGTTGCTCCGTTCTCCGGTTACCCAGCGGGTTTTAGTGTTCCTGAATCGTCTATAGAAGGTATTGCCCTGTCTGATGCGCTTGTGGCCAATTCAGAGTTATCAGGGGCATTCACATATAACTATTCTTCAATGTTATTTGCCCAAGCGGATCAATTTTCCATGGATCTGATTGGGGTTTCTGTCGATAGCCGTGTTACCCCGTTGGCACCCAATAATTCAACGGGTCGGGTTAAAAACCAGTCTCGTGATGCAGTGCTTCCTTCTATCTATTTCTCGCAAAAAATCTCACTGGATTATGCCTGGGGACTACATCTGGGCGTGCCATTTGGTCTGGAAACAGTATGGCCTGCATCCACCTTTTCACATTTCCAGGCGGTGGATAGTTTAGTCGCAGCTGGTGGGGCTGTGGCAGGGCTTCATCCAACCAAAAGCAGTCTGGAGCTTATCGCCTTAAGCCCCAGTGTCGGTAAAAAACTGAGTGACACTTTGGCTTTTGCTATAGGGCTTGATTACTACCGGGTCATTAATGTTGAAATGAATAGCACAGCAAATCAGCTGAGTGGGGATGGCGATGAAATTGGCTGGAACCTGTCAATGCAATACCACAGGGGCGGTTTTTCAGCGGGTGCGAGTTATCACTCAGCACAGGATATCAGTATAAAGGGAAATGCAGATATTAGCGGGCTGGGTGTGGTGTCTGCCTCGACTCAGTTGCCATTACCAGACCGACTTCAGCTTGGGGTGGCGTATCGGTGGTCGAAGAAAATAATGACTGAATTTGATATTGAGCGAGTAGGCTGGAGTGAATATGACCAGCTGGTATTAACATCAACCGGTGGGGCTATTCCCGCCGGAACGGTTTTTTCAACCACGCGTAATCACTGGCGTGATGTAACGAATTACAGGTTTGGTTTTATTTTTGAACTGGATGATAAAACACAGTTGTTATTGGGTGCGGGTTATGAAGTAAAAGCACAGGGGGACAATTACTTTGATGCCACCATTGCAGATACAGATCGATATATGTTGAGCGTGGGTGGCGTATATAAGGCTGCAAATAACTGGCAGTTTAAAGCCGCTTACCAATATGCATGGATGGATGAAAGAAACATTAGCGGGCGTGATTATGTTAACCAGTTAGTAACATCGGGCGGTCTGGATACAGACCCAAATGGAAGCGATGTTTATAACGGACAATATGCAGGGCACATACAGATGTTGGGTATTGGTGTGTCCAGATTGTTTTAGCCGTATAAATACAAAGATTGTAAATGCACGCTCAATTCTCTCCAAGAAATATCCTGGTATCAGTTTCTACACTGCTTGTTCTAGTGACAGTGTATTCTATCTGGCTGGCCACCAGTCACCCATGGCTGGGGCTTGAATTAGAGCCGCTAGATAATAACGTAATCATAGTAAAAGTATACGAGAATAGCCCAGCTGAAAAGGCGGGGTTAAAGGCAGGGCAGGTACTTAAACAATTATCAGTCTCAGGTTTTGTGTCAGAAAAAAGAATCAGCCTGGAGGCCAGCGACCTGATGGTTGAGCCAGATGATCATTCCATGGTTAAAGACTATCTGGCTTTTTTTAAAAAACAGTCCGAAATTTACAGCGCAATACAAAGTAAAAGTGTTACTTTTATTTCGCAAAACAGCGAACATTTACTGGTGCCAGAAATTAGCCGCCCTGTTTCAACTCTATCATTCTATTTCTGGTTTCAGCTATTTTGCGCATTTAGTATTGTTGTTATGGGCGCACTGGTCTGGGCATATAGTCAGAAGGAAGTCAGTTCCAGACTTTATGCGCTTGCAACGATTGGTTTGCTGGTGGCAATCGTTCCATCAGCTATTTACACCACCAGGGAACTCGCGTTTCAGGGTGAGTTTTTTCATTTGCTGTCAAAGACTAATCAACTAGGTGTTATGTTATTTGCCGTACCCGGTACAGCTTTGTTCTGGTTTTATCCAAAACCTGTTAGTCGATTCCCTGTTTTATATTTATTCGCCGTATTTGGCGTTATTTTTTTGAGCCTTAACTATTTACAGGCGTATGAGTCTCTGGATTATGCGGTTCGTTACCCGGTTGTTTTCTGGCTGGTTCTTGATGTGCTGTTTGGGGCTGTTCAATGGCAAAAATCAAAGTCTGACCCGGTTTCAAGAGCGCAGTTAAAGTGGTTTATTATTGCCTGGATTTCAGGGCCAATTGCATTTGTTTCCCTGAATGTGTTTCCCTTGTTGTTAGGCTTTGAGCCATTTATTACGCAGAAAACTGGATGGGTGTTGTTTGTGTTTGTTTACCTGGGTATGGCGCTGGGCTTAAGGCGATACAGGCTATTCAATCTTGATAAATGGATTCTTAATGCCTGGTTCTGGGTGTTGTGTGGCGCCGGTGTCATATTGTTTGATATTGTACTCTTTGCAAGTGTCGGTCTAGATCATAATGAAAGTATCGTAATGTCGCTTGCCCTGATTGGTTGGGTATACTTTCCCCTTCGCCAGTATGTTTTTGAGCGCCTGGTGCAAAAAAACATGAAATATAATGGCCAGCAATTCTTGCCAGAGTTATTAAATATTTTACTTATTCGCTCCCAGTCAGAAAACCCCAGAATATTGTGGGCAGAATTGCTGGATCAGGTTTTTACCCCTTTGCATATGGAAGTTGTAGAAGGCAGGCGATGCGCAAAAACAAAAATCGAAAATGATGGCCAGTCGGTTATTGTGCCATGCTTACCCGGTGAGGATTCGCTAAGGCTTTATAATGCAAATAAAGGTGAACGCCTGTTTTCACCGGCGGATAAAGATATGATTGATGCAGTTTTTTTACTGTATAAACATGTTATAGATTTCCAGGACGCACAACGCCAGGGGGCAACTAAAGAGCGCAGGAGACTGGCTCGTGACCTGCATGATGATGTTAGCTCAAAAGTGCTATCTATGATTTACCGCTCTGACTCAGAAGAAAATGCACAGCTGGGCAGGGAAACGCTAGAAGAATTGCGTAATGTGATTAATGATCTTGAAAATGCAGAGCAGTCACTGGAAGTAAATATTTTTGACTGGCAATGTGAAGTCAGGCAGCGTTGTGAGGAGTCTGGTCTTAAACTTACCTGGCAGGCTGAAAAAGTTTCCAGAAAGATACAGCTGTCGACGGTTGAAAAATCCAACCTGAGAAGAATACTACGAGAATCAATCAGTAATATTATTAAGCACTCAAATGCGTCTATGGTCACAATAGAGTTGTCGCATGAGAAAGATGTTTTAAACTTAATGATTAAGGATAATGGTAAAGGCTTTGATAATTCAAAAGTTAAAAAAGGTAATGGATTAATTAATATTAAACGACGCGCAAAAGAAATGGATGCGAATTTTGATATGCAGTCGAGTGATGAAAATGGTTGTGTTATAAATATTGGCGTCTTTTTGCCGATCGAGCAAGCAGGTATATTAAAGTGAAAAGTGAAATAAAAACCGGGCTTATACTTGAGGATAATGAAGATGCTCAGGGGTATTTGCGTGAAGTGCTGCTGTTTAGTTTTCCAGGTATTAAAATAAAGCTTGCCTCATTATTAGAAACGGCCAATGAGATACTTGATAAGGAAACCCCCGATATCGCCCTGGTTGATCTTAATCTGCCGGATGGGTCGGGTGTGACGCTACTTAAAAGACTGAGTTATGAAACCTCAGGTTGCGTTTCAGTGGTTACTACTATTTATGATGATGATGAGCATTTGTTTTCCGCGCTAAGGGCGGGGGCTCATGGGTATTTGCTAAAAGAGCAGAGGAAGGAGCTTTTAATTGAGTCATTACAGGGGGTGCTGAACGGCAAGCCGGCTTTAACGCCAAAGATCGCGCTTAAAATTTTACGTCATTTCTCAAACATAAGTGATGACAGGCACACAGAGCCTGGAAATTTAAAAAAATCAGAGGAAGCGGGTTATTTAAGCAAGCGAGAGAAACAGGTGCTAAAAGTGATAGCTAGTGGTTACTCTGTCAAGCGTGCCTCTAATGAATTAAATATTTCACATCACACGGTTTCGTCGCATATAAAAAATATTTATTCGAAACTTAATATTTCCAGTCGAGCCGAGGCAACACAAAAAGCAATTGAGTTAGGTATCGCTCATTAGATTTCAATATTCTGAAATTCCATTATCACTTTGAGATTAAAAATCACTGATTTGGGTGATTTTTTTGTTTTTACCTATTTGTTAGTTTACTGATTGGTAAAAAACGAATGTTTCGGTTTTATGTATGGGAATGGAATTATGAAAATTGTACTCAACAGCAAGGCTTTAATAGCTGCGCTGGTATCTACAAGCCTTGCGGTTACAGGCTGTGGCGGTGGTGGCGGTGGTACGCCAGCTGCACCTACTTCACAAAGCATAACAGGTGGAGCAACAAAAGGGCCTTTAACAAATGCCGATGTTGCGGTTTACTCACTAAGTTTTGATACCGGTTCTGCGGTTGTATCTTCCACGCCCGTCGATACTGGTACAACGAATGCCCAGGCAAAGATTCAGGACCTGGCAATTCCAAATTCAGCAACACCTCCATTCCTGCTACAGTTTACATCTACCGCGTCGACTAAAGACCTGAGTACCTGTACAAACCCTGCAGATCTTAATACCTGTTTCGCACCGATTCTATCGACTATGAGCACGGTTATTACCAGTGAAATGATCGATGCAAAACAGAATGTTTATGCAACACCTTTAACTTCAATGGCAACCAATATTGCATTGCAGGCCGCTGCAAATGATGCAACAGAGTTTTTAGCTGCATTGAACGTCGCGGCAAGTCAGGTTACTTCTACGCTGGGCTTTGGTATAGGCGCGGATGTCGATATCTTTAATACGCCGCCACTGCTGGATGAGACTACGGATACAGCAGAAGAGTTGAGCAGTACTGCAAGTTATCGTGCGGCTATCGAAGCTGTGGGTGCAGTCGTTAGTGAAATTACACAGAACTCAACGACTACAAACCCTGCAATTGTTTTTGATAAGTTAACCAGTGACTTAAGTGATGGCACTATTGATGGTGTAATTGCTGGGGTGGCTGATGATGTGGTGACACCAAGTAACCTTCAGGTGCTTGAACAGGACCCAGCTTCACTTCCCGTAGGTTTTGGTGTGGATGCCAGTGGTGATCTTCTTGTGCCAGCGGTTACACAGACTATTGCAGAAGTAACTACAGAGTTAGAGGCAGAGGCTTCATCCACGGGAACCACGCTTGATGCAGCAGTGACCACAGAGCTAGCCGCTATTGTGCTGGTTGTCGAACCTGCTGAAGTCAGCTCCGATATAGATGGTGACCTGGTATTAAATGCAGATGATGCATTCCCAGAAGACCCAGCTGAGCAGTTAGATACTGATAACGATGGTATCGGTGATAACGCTGATACAGATCGTGACGGTGACGGTGTCGACAACCTGTCTGACGCCTTCCCAACAGACCCAACTGAATACCTGGATACTGATGGCGATACCATCGGTAACAATGCGGATACGGATGATGATGGTGACGGTGTGGCCGATACCGATGATGCATTCCCATTAAATGCAGCAGCGTCTTCTGCAAGTGATGCGGATGGTGATGGCTGGTCAGTATCTGCGGATGCAACTGCATCACAGGATACCGATGATACAGATAACACTGTTCCTGCAATTGCTTTTGTTGATACCGATAATGATGGTCTGGCGAACGAAGGTGGTTTAAACCCCGATGCAGACGATGATAATGATGGTGTTGCAGATGTAAATGATGATTTCCCATTAGATGCTACAGAATGGCTAGATACTGACGGCGATACCATTGGTAATAATGCTGACCCAGACGATGATAATGATTTAACCCCGGATGCAGCAGATGCATTTCCTCTGGATAGCACTGAAGATACCGACACAGATAGAGACGGTATTGGTAATGTCGCTGACACAGATGATGATAACGATGGTTTGTTAGACACCGTTGAAGATGCAGCTCCGGCTGACCCCGATGGTGACCTGATTGCAAATTCACTGGATATAGATTCAGATGGAGATGGTTACCTTGATGGTGCTGATCTTGATCCCTATGATGCAATAGTGACTGTAAACTTTGCACCGTTTGCATTGCCTGGTGTCATCAATACACAGGAAGATACAGCGGCAAGCCTGACAGTCATAGGTACGCTGGCAACTGATACCAATGCTGGAGATGTGCTTAGCATTAGTGCAGTAGGAACAGCAGCAAATGGAACGGCGGTAATCAATGGCAATGCAATTGACTACACACCGAATGCTAACTTTAGCGGTACAGATTCATTTACCTATACGGTCACCGATGACTCTATTGTGCCAGCAACGGCAACCGCTACTGTTTCGGTGACAGTAAGTTCTGTGAATGATGCACCGGTATTTACTTCCACTGTGGTGAACACAGTCGATGAAGATGTGGCTTATAGCTATACGGCAACAGCGAGCGATGATGATGCGGGTGATGTGCTCACACTGAGTGCGCCAACACTGCCTTCATGGTTAAGTTTTGATGCGACAACGGGCGTGTTATCAGGTACACCTGCTAATGCCGATGTAGCGGTTCACCCAGTTGTTATTCGTGCAAACGATGGCACGGTTGATGTGGATCAGTCATTTAGTATTACAGTTGTCAATGTAAACGATGCACCTGTGTTAGCTAATGATGCATTTAATGCGCTACCCAGCACAGCAACAACTATGGCCGTACTGGCGAATGACAGTGATGTTGATGCAGGTGACCCGTTAACGATTACAGCGGTAACTCAGGGCGCTTCAGGTACTGTGGTTAATAACGCTACATTTGTAACCTATACAGATACAAGTGGCACTGTTGGCACAGATAGCTTTACTTATACGGTAACCGACATTGGGGGTGTTAGTGTAACTGCCACGGTAAATGTAACCGTAAGCGTTGATGTGCCACCGGCATTTGATTCGGTCGCAGTAACATCGGTTAATGAAGATGCGCTTTATAGCTATGCGATTTCTGCAAGTGATGCAGATGCAGATGTTGCCAGCATAACAGCGACTACGGTTCCCGCCTGGATAACATTCACACCGGGTGTAGATGGTGCAACAACCACAGCGACATTAAGTGGTACACCTTCGAATAATGATGTTGGTGATCATGGTGTGACATTAACCGTAACGGCTAATGGTGTAAGTGTTGATCAGATCTTTACAGTAACCGTAGTTAATGTAAACGATGATCCGGTATTTACAACAACACCAGTATTAAGCGTGATTGACGGTAGTGCTTATTCATACACCGCAGCGGCAACGGATATTGATGTGGGTGATAGCCTGACATTAAGTGCGCCTACGCTACCTGCGTGGATGGCATTTAACGCAACAACCGGTGCCTTAACCGGCACACCTGTCACCGCAGATATTGGTGCGCATGCAGTGGTTATTCGTGTCAACGATGGTACCGTTAATGTTGATCAGTCATTTACAGTAACCGTTAGCAGTGTGGGTACACCCATTGCAATGACAACACTGCTAAGTGCAACTGAAGGTGGTGTCGTCGGGATCGATGAGATTGGCCCTGATGAATACGCTTACTGGACGGATAACTTCGATGCAACGGCCGGTCTGTTTATCTTTGCAGATAAAGAGTACAACCATGCAACAGGTGTATTTGAAACTGTAACAGGCACTGACGATTTTATACTGAGTGCAGGTCAGTGGGTATCTGAAGGAAATATTTACGGTACGGATGATGGTACCGGCGGTATGAATCTTTCGATTCGAAGTGCGACTGATGATACGGCTGAAATTGCAAGCTTTAAGGTTACGGCAAGTGTGCTTGATATTTCAGGCGAGCTGATTTCAAACTACCTGGATCCTGTCTGGCAGGGTGCGATGATTAACACCGCTGCGGTATTTAATACCGGTGCCAAACAAATTACCGAGTATCGATTTGAAGTGCTCAGTGATTCATACTGGTTATGGAATAGTGACTGGTGTATAGACGATGGCACGACTCGGTACGCAGACCTGAACAATAACTGTGAAGGTATTAATGTGCCGAGTACGGTGTCTGGTTACGCTGAAATACTGGATGATGTGGTTACAGCCACAGCATGGGTTGACCCAGATGACTTCTCAACACCGCCTACGGGCATTAGTGTTGCGTGGAATGGGACACAGAACCTGATAGTAGAGCTGGTTGCAGGTGGTGCAACTAACTACTATATCTGGGACTGGTCAATTCAGGACGCTGTCGCTACGGTAATCTCAGCGGGCACAGGAACAGCCTGGGTAAGAGATACCAGCACTGGCGTTGATATGATTCAGTTCACTATACCAGCAGCATTCGAGACACAGTTCCTGATTGGGCTTGATGATGGTTTGTCTCGTTTCCTTGCGGTGCAAAATGGCTTTGTCCGTCCTGGTTCAAAAAATGTAGCGGGCAGTGTGCAGTTTGATAGTGGTCAGTTTAACGGTAATGCCTTTGGTGATGTCTTAAATAACTTTAGTGTACCGGCGGTGCCTCTGGCATGTGGCTATGAGTCTGGCTGGGATGATCTGGCAGATGCTGGTTTAGGTGCGCCTATTAACCCAAACAGCTTTGCTGACTATGAGTCTGTAGTTACGGATTGCCTGGGTGGAGTTGCATCAAGCTTTACTGCAGCATTGATTGAGGGAGATGTATATGTTGATGGCGGCCTGGAGGTTTCTACTTTCAACCCACTGGGAACGGCTGCTGGTACAGAGCTGGACCCTGGTACCGGCACATATGATGAAGATGGCGCGGGTCCTGCGCCAGCATATAGCTTCGAGTGGTGGGTAGAAGCTGCAACCTGCGCTGGCTGTAACCATAGCTACGTTGTGGTGTATTTGGATGATACGATGAATCCTGCTACTTTCCCTGCTGGTTTCTGGGTGAGAGAAACCACAGCGATTACGGGAGTTGTAGGGACGATAGATGTTCCGGGTGTTATTTACACCATGTACAGATACGCAGAGCAATCTAATTACAGTGATCTTGATCGTGCAGTAGGATCAGACGCTGAGATTTGGTTCTCTACAAATAATGTCCTTCAGTAAGCTTTAGAGACTTCTCTAATTAAAAGCCACCCGCTAAGGGTGGCTTTTTTTTTGCAGGTTTAGCTTCCTGTCAGGCTCCTTTGGTCGGGGTCAGACCGCTGCTTTTAGCGCTCTGACCCCGGTATTGATTCCACAGAAGTTGGCGCTGTATCTACTACCAGGTTCTAACACTTTAATGGTATCAAAACTGGGGTCAGAGCCGTGAGAAGCCGGGTCTGACCCCGGACAAAGGAATCTGTTAAAAATAATACCTGTTACTTTATAGTATCTGAAATGTCGCATCTCTTTGTGTCAGCGGGTTTTTGCTGCAATACATTGCGTACTTCTTATCAATAAATCTCAGTAATAAATCTTCATGTCGCCCTTCAGGTATGCCCAGGCGGGTGGTTTGAATAATTGATTGTGGTGTGTAACCAGTGTCATCAATAAAAAACTCTTCAGGGGTAAACGTTTTTTGATCCCAGTCTGCAACTTTCAGGTGAAGCGATTTACAGAGCAGGGTCTGTCCTGAGCATAGTCGATTAATGTCTCGTGCCTCACCTGAGGTGTCAGGGTTGAGTTTTTGCATAATGGAGAGTGAGTTTGTGTGGCACATATCATCTGAAAAAAAATGGGCTGATTTAATCAGCACAGCATTACCCTTTCCTTTACAGCTAATATTCAGTGAGTCTTTTCCCCGTGCATAATACATATAAATGGTGCCAGGCGGCATAAACATCGCTTTTCGTTTTTCGGTATAACCAAGGGAGGAGTGGCTGGCTTTGTCGAGCAGATAATAGGCTTCAGTTTCTATAATCCGAGCCGCTAGCCAGCACCCGTTGTATTTTCTACGTATGACCTTGCCGATCAGGTCACTGGCAACTTGTGCGCTATCGCGATTAAAAAAGGATGGCTGGAGTATCATATGTGGCCGTCTGACTATGTGATAAAAAGGCCGCAGAATAGCTTATTGGTTTTTTCTATCATTATGATAGATAAATTTTAATGCCCAGGCGCTGAATTCAACTTGAATTCTGGCGCATAGGCCCTATCTTAGCGGTTTGTTAAAAATATATAACACTTGTTGTCAGCGGTGTTAAGATACTTGTCTTAATCTTTATTCTCTGATTTAACAACCGAGTTAACTAAATAATAAAAGGAGCCTGTGATGGGTGTACTAGTTGGTCGCGAAGCGCCGGATTTTGATGCTGCTGCTGTATTAGGTAGTGGTGAAATTATAGAAGATTTTAATTTTAAAAAAGCTACCAGCGGTAAATATGCTGTGGTTTTCTTTTACCCGCTTGATTTTACGTTTGTTTGCCCATCTGAGCTGATCGCTTTTGATCACCGTCTGGAAGAGTTCACCAAACGTGGTGTAGAAGTCATAGGTGTATCTATCGACTCTCACTTTGCGCATAACGCATGGCGTAATACACCTATTAACGAAGGTGGTATTGGCCCGGTTAAATATACGCTGGTTGCTGATATGACTCATTCAATCTGCCAGGCCTACGATGTTGAAACACCGGATGGTGCCGTTGCATTCCGTGGTTCATTCCTGATTGATAAAGACAGTGTTGTACGTCACCAGGTTGTTAATGATCTTCCATTAGGTCGTAACATTGATGAGATGCTGCGTATGATCGATGCGCTTCAGTTCAATGAAGAGAACGGTGAAGTTTGCCCAGCAGGCTGGCACAAAGGTGAGAAAGGTATGGATGCATCGCCAGAAGGTGTTGCCAAGTACCTGGCAGAAGAAGCTGATAAGCTTTAAAGATTGCTAGTAGTCATTCGTCGTAGGTCAAAAAATGAATTTTCCTGTTTTTGGCTAACGACGAAAGGCACTTTAGTTTAAGGCTTTAAAATTAAAGCTGCATGCTCAAGCACATCAAGCATTTCATCACTAAATGCAACCAGTTTTATCTCTTCTACACTTCCAGGCTCTTTAGAAAATTCAATAATTTCATTAATAGCAATATCAGCTGCTTGATCTAAAGGGTAGCCATAAACTCCACAACTGATGGCGGGAAAAGCGATTGAGCTAAGCTGTCGGTCTTTTGCCAGCTGTAAGCTGTTTCTATAACTACTGGCAAGTAACTCAGCTTCATTTTGCTGTCCACCATGCCAGACAGGGCCCACAGTATGGATAACATAGCTAGCGGGTAGTTTGTAAGCTGAGGTTATTTTGGCCTCACCGGTTTTGCAGCCATGAAGTGTTTTGCATTCTTCTAGTAAGGCCGGGCCTGCGGCTCGGTGTATGGCACCATCAACTCCTCCACCACCGAGCAGGCTATTATTCGCTGCATTAACAATGGCATCAACTTTAAGCTGAGTGATGTCGGCCCTGGTAATTTGTAAATGTAGTTGATTGAGTGTTATTTCCATTGCATTGCATTAGACACATCATCAAAAAAACTTCCGCTGAACTGAGAGCCGGACTCATATAAAAGACCGAGCACAATTAGCCCTAATAGGAGCGAGATAAAGATAATTGCACCGATAATCTGGCCGGGGTCAGTTGAGCGACGCCTGGTTTTTTTGGGCATAGTGTGTTCACCTCTTTTGTGATGTATCTATCCTAAAAGAATTGAGCGGAAACTCAAGAAAAAGAATTCCCTTAAACTTAAAATAGATAGTTACAGGTGCTGTATAACTTATTTCTGGCAACGAGTGCAATAAAAACTGGAGCGTTGTGCCTGATTTATTTGTCGTATAGCTTGTCCGCAAACTGGGCAGGGCTTACCTGCACGGCCATAAACGGACAGGGTTTGCTGGAAATAACCGGGTTTGCCATCCTGTTGGGTAAAGTCCTTTAAGGTTGTGCCTCCCTGGGAAATAGCCCTGGATAAGATATCCTTTATAATAGGTACCAGTCGTTGATAGCGGCTTAATGAAATATTGTTCGCACTGCGTTTGGGGTTTATGCCAGCGCTAAATAACGATTCATTAGCATAAATATTGCCCACCCCAACGACAATATGGCTGTTCATTAAAAATGTCTTAATTGCGACTTTACGTTGTCGCGAGAGCTTAAAGAGATATTCGGCATTAAATTCATCACTGAGTGGTTCCGGCCCAAGTTCACGTAAAAGTTTGTGTTCAAGTGGATCTTTTTTTGTCCATAAAACAGAGCCAAATCTTCTCGGATCACGGAGGCGTAAAATAGTGTCTTTAAAACAGATATCAATATGGTCGTGCTTTTCAGCGGGAATAGATTTATCCAGTATGCGTAAACTACCCGACATACCTAAATGAATAATGACGGTGCCCATATCCGTAACAAGTAAAATATATTTGCCGCGCCGAGAAACTTCATTAACTTTTTGATTAACAAGCTGCTTCTTAAGTGTCGATGGTATTGGCCAGCGTAATTGCTTCTCGCGTATGACTACATCAGTAACATTTTTATGCAGGATATGAGGTTCAATGCCGCGGCGAGAGGTTTCTACCTCAGGTAATTCAGGCATCGTTATGCTCGCTAGTGAAACTGCCTAGAAGTTTTTCCTTTAGAGAACTATCCAGGTGATATTCTATTTTCATATCTGGTCGGGCAAGTATAAGCCATGAGCTATCATCGCTAATGATAAAGGTAATGCTCTGTTCTGCTGTTTTAATGGATATAGTTCCGAGTTCTTTGCGCTCAAGATAAGGATGAACTGAAAAAGCCTGGGCCTGTTTCCACTGGTTTACAATATTCAGCAAACCTTCTTTATCGAGTCCCGCGTCCGGCTTCGCTTGCCAGATATTGTTGTTTTTAGTCAGGCTTAAACTGGGCAGACTGATTTCTAGCAAAGGCTCAGAGCCAGGCAAAACAGACAAATCAATAAATGTTGCGGCCTGGGCACTGATTAATGGATAGGTCTGATCTAAAAGCAGTGCCATTTTATTTTCAGTCAGAATATAACGCCTGGCATTAATGGGGTTTGATTTTCCAAAAAGTATCTGGGTGTTATTAAAAACTATTTTAGCGCGGGGTCGTTCGAAAGAGTAATCTGTTAATTTAAGGGTCGATATATCGTAAAACTTATTGACGGGTGTTTGGGTCAGGCCAAGTAGAGTGTTTACTCTAAATTGATGAGCATTAATGTTATAGGGCTTTAGCATGCGCCACTGTTTATCAGGGTTATTAGTCTTGTTCTTTACTAACAGTATATCCTGGCCATTGTCTTTAGGTATAAGGATCTGGTTAATATTCTCGATATTCAGTGAAGTCAGGCGGCTTATTTCAGGCGGTTTGTTTTTAGTGTAATAAAACCAGGTGCCAGCGATAAGCAAAAAAAGTGCGAGGAGTATATTGGCAAGTGTGCGTGAGTTCATATTTAACGTTTTCTGCGTTTATACCAGATTAAGCCGCCACCAATAATAAATAGTAGTGGTAAAATAATTAAAAAGAAAATGCCGATAACAGAAGCCATTGTGGCAGAAAGTTTAAGTTGCAGGTCAGGCGCATTTTTAGGCGCAATTGAAATAAGCTGTTCATCCTGTGCAAGCCAGTTTAGTGATTTGATTATAAAATCAAGATTGGCACCATTGCCTAAATTATTATTGGCTAAAAAATCCGAATCGCCAATAATAACGGCGCGTTGATTAATCGTTTTGTTTTCACCTGTAAACTCTCTTTGCTGAGCTATACCAATGCTAACAGGTCCAGCAATATCTCGGTCTTTATTAAACTCCACACCGAGTAAGAAATTGTCAAGTTCAGACCAGCTGCTGGCAGAACTTATTAAAAGATCTGAGTAAAGCCATGCTGGCTGCTCAGCGGATGATGTTTGATCTGTTCTGCTACGAACACCGCTTGCAGTAGTAAATAAAGTAAAGTACTGCATTTTTTCGGTAATAGGATGTCGCCTGTATTCTAAAACAGGAAGAATGGCAGGGTGACTTAGTTGCAGCATTCGCTTTACTTCCTGGTTGTTGTCAACCATTACACCGTCAATAAAGTCAATGTCTAATTGGTCGCTAATAGCTTGCTGTGACGCGTCAATACCGGGATCCTGTAACCACAGAAGATTGCCGCCTTTTTTTATGTACTGAAGTATTTTATCTAGTTCACCTGGAATCAGAGGTTTGTTAATGCTGGCAATAATTAATACTGAATTTTCAGGGCTAATCTGTTGGTCAAGTAAGTTAACGGGGCTGCTAATAAAACCCTTTTCAGTTAACTTGTTCGCTAACTGGCTATAGCCAATGGCAGAGGTGTCAGTAATGCTACGCTCGCCGTGCTGGGATAAAAATAATAGCTGTGGTTTATTTCCACGGTGTAAGCGAATAAGCGCGTTAGTGAGTGACTCCTCACTTAAGTTGTTGATGCGCTCCTGTCTTCCCAGGTGTTCAATAACGGTTTGTCCATAACGCTCAATGCCGTCGTCTTTTGCCTGTTTAATAAAGATGTCCGGGTTGATGATTTCAAATTCGAAGCCTGGGTTATGGTTCTGGTAGCGCTGCAGAATTTCAGTAATTGCCTGGTTTAGGGCTGGGTCATCTGCCTGGTAGGTTCTAAGTTTAACCGGGGCACTTAACTGGTTTAATAGCTGGATACTATCTTCACTGAGTGAGTGGCGCTTACCAGCAGTCCAGTCACTGCGAAAATTATATTCAATACTTAGCCATCCAGCTAAAATAATGCTCCCCAGTAAAAGTAAAATAAACAGAAAATACTGGATTCGGTATTGTGTGCGAGTGCGGGCTGTAACTTTCATTAGTGTTGTAGTCGTTGCGCATCAAGTTGGCGAATAGACAGTAATATAAAGGCGAGATTAAATAATAAAAAATAAATAATGTCGGCGCTATATACAATGCCTCTTAGCATCTGCGTGCTATGGTGTGTCATTGAAAGATAGTTAAAAAAACTATTTTCGTTGTTGCCGGAGGTACCTGCTAAATTGATTATCCAGAAAAGGATAAGTAAACCAAACGTTGCAGCAGCAGCTGTAACCGGTTGTTTGCTTAAGCTTGACATATAGAGCCCAAGGGCAATAAAAGCTGAAACATTTAGTAGCTGGCCAAGCATGCCAGAGGCGAATTTTCCCATGTCCAGTTGCGTTGCAAATAAAAGGGATAATGGCATCAGGCTTATGACTAAAATAACGATAATAAAGAACAGCAGTGCGCCAAGGTACTTTCCTAATACTATTTCGCTCATTGAAACAGGGGAGGATAGCAAAAGCTTCAAAGAGCCGTTCTGGTTCTCCTCGCTTAGCAGTCGCATGGTAATTAGCGGGCTTATAATCAATAGAAGTATTTTTGAAAAATCAAAGAGCGGTGCGACTATAAGATCTGTAACGCCGGGGGCGTTTTTAATATTAACCAGGTCTGCCTGCAGGCTAAAAAATAGTTCAATAAAGCCGAGAAATTTCCACGCAAGCAAAACCTGTAAAATAGCCAGAATGACCCAGGCTAGTGGAGATAAAAAGAGACTACGTAATTCACGCAGGGCAATTTGAAATATCATGAGGCCTGCTCGCTTGTTGTTAACTGTAGAAACATTTGTTCAAGGCTGTTTTGCTGAAGGCTAATTTCAAGTAAGCCCCAGTTATTATTGACGCAGTGCTGGCTAATGTCAGCCAATGTCGACTGTAGTTCTTCTCCGTGTAACAGGAACTGGTTATCACTAAGGCTTTCAATATGCTCGATGCCCTTGAGCTGAAGTAGCTGCTCGGGTTTAACACTATGTTGTAAATGAATTTTAACCGGGTTGTTTTTCTGCAGCTCGTCAATGCTCTGGTTAAAGACAGACCGGCCCTGATGAATCATTTGCACTCGATTACATACCGCCTGTACCTCGGGCAAAATATGCGTAGATAATATAACACCATGGTGTTCACCGAGTTGCGTGACCAGTTTGCGAATTTCATGAATCTGAATGGGGTCAAGTCCGACGGTGGGTTCATCAAGAATTATAATATCTGGTTGATGGATGATGGCCTGTGCAATACCCACGCGTTGCTGATAGCCTTTTGAAAGATTTGCAATCAGGCGTCCGCCGTGACTTTGCAGGCCGCAGCGATGTTTTGCCAGCTCACGAAAGTCTTTAAGGTTTTTTTTGTCTACGCGTCTTAACCTGACGGCATAGTTTAAGTATTCATCTACTGTGAGTTCAGGGTAAAGAGGCGGCTTGTCAGGCAAGTAGCCAATTTGCTGTTTGGCTTTATGGGGCTGGTCAAGTAAGTCGATGCCGTTAATAAGAATTTCCCCGGAACTAGGGGCAAGCACACCGCATATCATTTGCATGCAGCTGGATTTGCCCGCGCCATTGGGGCCAAGTAAGCCAAGTATTTCACCCTGTTGCAGTTCAATGTTAACGTCATTGACCGCATGTGTGTCAGCGTAATAACGATGTAATTGTCGAGCCTGGATCAGTGGAATAGACATGGGCAAAATAGTATCAGGAAATGCTCAGCATACAAGTGCTAAACCGTGGAAATGAGCTGTATAGCGACTTGTGTTGCCCTGGTTTAAGTGAGCCCTTTTCCTGGCATTTCATTGTGGGCTGTAGCTGCGCGGTTTTGATAAGGAATATATTTTTCCATTCTATTTAAGCTTTAGGTATTATTGCGACATATGCAGTATGGTTGTTTTTAAGCTTGAATATTGTATGTGAGTAAGCCAGCAGGTGAAAACCAGGTGAAGGGTTTACTGGTGAACAGCGGACTAGTGACGAGTAATTTTAAAAAGGGGCTCAATTGAAATCGACAATACAGGCTTTAATACATGAGCTGGAGGCGCCAGCGCTTTCCAGAAAACTGGGGTCAGGCTGGTTAAGTGGCGTATTTGCATTACTCTGTGGTCTGCTCAGTTTAGCTGGGGTGCTTATTCTGCATTACCCTGATCTTTTTACGGTTCCTGAAATTCGTAACCAGGCCAATGTAAGCTGGGTGCGCAGTTTAATTATGTTAGTGATTAGTACCGGTTTCATGCTCGCCTGTATTAGCATGATTCTTCGTCAGAATAAGGCGCTGGGCCTAAGCTCATCTATTTTGATAGTGCTTGCCCTGTTACTGGGAGGGGCTGCGACACAAAAATCAGCGGAGTTCTCCGGCAATATATATTTTGGACTCGACTGGTTTGTATTGAATTTATTGTTGACCGGTTTGTTATTTCTTCCACTGGAACGTATGTTCAGGCGAGTAAGCCAGTCTGTGTTTCGCTTTGAGTGGCGAGAGGATCTACTGTACTTTCTAATTAGTAGTATTTTTGTACAATCGCTGACTTACCTGTCGATGTTGCCAGCGATGACAATTCTGTCATTTGGCGGCTTAACGACTTTGCAGGGCTGGGTAGCGGCACAAC
>Ga0316207_10002127_pt1 | contig 21431 bp, 20 predicted proteins | sample 6weekpyrite_MG_FD_204943 | JGI IMG/M metagenome (GOLD analysis project Ga0316207, IMG submission 204943) | Microbial mat bacterial communities from mineral coupon in-situ incubated in ocean water Damariscotta River, Maine, United States -... | ecosystem: Environmental > Aquatic > Marine >...
ATAGCGTCTTCTCGAACAACAGTTTCAATGTGAAGCATGGCAGCCTCGCCGGCAGATGGCAAACCAGAGAGCGTACGCCGTGATCCATGCACCAAATATCCAACGCCGTTCACATCAAGAATAGCAAAGTCTTCACCAACGGTATCTACAATACCTTTTAGTTTTGCAATCACCGCCGTGTTCCCTCTAAATTTGCCAAGCCCATATTACCCGCTGTCACCACATGATGCGCATGGCAAATAGCCACAGCAAGTGCATCTGCTGCATCTGAGCCATTTATTTTTACACCCGGCAACAATATCTGCACCATTGCCTCAACCTGCTCTTTATCAGCATGGCCAGAGCCCACCACAGATTTCTTTACATGGTTAGGTGTATATTCTGCGACAGTTAACCCAGCCATAGAAGGCACAAGAAGGGCGATGCCACGCGCCTGTCCCAGCTTGAGTGTGCTGGTAGGGTTTTTATTAACAAACGTTTCCTCAACAGCACAGCTATGAGGTTGCCACTCCGCCAAGACTTCACTCAAGCCATCATGCAGCTCAACCAAACGTTCAGCCAGTGTCTTTTTGCTATCAGATTTTACGGTGCCATTGGCGATATGGCTTAAACGGGTACCATGGCTTTCCACAATACCCCAGCCTGTTTTTTGCAATCCCGGATCAAGGCCCAATAAACGCATCTAAATTCGCGCTCCTCCCCGAGCATGATACCAAATCAATAAAGCTACTCAGCTTCTGCCAATGCCGCCAAAACATCTGCAGGAACATCATAGTTCCCAAAGACAGTTTGCACATCATCGTCGTCTTCAAGTGTGTCAATCAAGCGCATCATTTTTTCTGCGCCGTCTTTATCAACAACCATTGGCTCTTTAGGCTTAAAGATCAATTTAGCACTTGTTGGCTCAGAGCCCAGAGTTTCCGTAAGAGCCGTTACCACAGCATGAAGATCACTCCCTGCAGTGTATATTACATGGCCATCTTCATCGCTTTCAACATCGTCAGCACCGGCCTCAAGGCCTGCTTCAAACATGGCGTCTGCTTCTGCTACATCTGCGGGGTATTCAATTTCACCTACCCGGTCGAACATGAAGCCAACAGATCCACTTTCACCGAGGTTGCCGCCTGCTTTCCCGAAAATCGTACGCACATTTGACCCTGTGCGGTTACGGTTGTCTGTCAGTGTTTCAACAATCACACCGATTCCGCCGGGTCCATATCCTTCATAACGCATTTCTTCGTAGTTTTCTGCGTCGCCGCCCTCTGCTTTAGCAATGGCACGCTGGATATTGTCTTTCGGCATAGACTGCGCACGCGCTGTAGCCACAGCCAATCTAAGGCGCGGGTTACTGTCAATATCCGCCCCGCCCATTTTGGCCGCAACAGTGATCTCCCGGCTGAATTTGGAGAACATTTTAGAGCGCTTTTTGTCCTGTGCACCTTTCCGGTACATGATATTTTTGAATTTACTATGGCCAGCCATGGTTACCTTCTTCGTTTATCTTGTCACTAGATACCCTAAGGGTGCCGAACATTTGCATACCCACACCCGTGATTGGCCCCTTTCTTAGCGGGATTAAACCAGCTTGAACAGGGCAAATATAGGCTTTTCCAGTCAAAAATATTGGCCTTGAGCGAAAGTGAAAGCCCCTTTAGGGTCAACAGAAGACACAACATTAGGAATCCAACCATGGGGGAACGTAAAATGGCGACACTTAAAGGTAGCTGTTACTGCGGCAATATATCAGTATGTGTTACCACTGAGGTTCCGGCTGAAAAGATGACCCCTCGCGCCTGCGACTGTGACTTCTGCTCTGCCCATGGGGCCGAATGGATTTCTACACCAGATGCCCATCTGGAAATTGAAATCCAAAATGAAGCTGCTGTAAATTTATACTCTCAAGGGTCTGAAAGTGCGCGCTTTTGGATTTGTCAGCGCTGCGGTGTAGTGCCTGCCGTTACATGCGAGATCAATACTCACAGAAAAGGTGCCGTGAACAAACGCGCCATGTTAGATTTAAAAGCCTTCCCACCAACAGAGGCTGCCAGCCCTAAAAACCTGCCTGCCGAAGAAAAAAAGCAGCGCTGGGACAACAAATGGATAGACCGCGTAACAGTGAAAGATTGCTGGGATGTTGGGCTTTAATTTATCTTAAAGCCAACTTTGAAGGCAACACGCCGAAACGTGTCGCTCATCAACTTCATATAATTACCGGCTCGCGCCTAACAATACGACATTGTGGTTGGTCTCCAAGGTAACTGTGCCGTTTTTCACCAACACTGTTTTACCTGAATAATAATCCTTTAGTTCAGTATTATCCTCAAACAAGCCACTAACAGTGAACGTTTTTATGCCCGGCGCTTGCTCAAGACCAACCAACACCCGGTCAGTTATGCCCTCCGTATCAAGTTTACGGCTGAAGACATAACCTTCCCCATTAAGCTGCTGATGAATGCCAGCTCCAACCGCTGGATGAGCCTGTCTAAACTGACCCAGTTTTTGCCAATGTTCTAGCAGTGCCTGTGTGTCTTTATTTTCAAGCTGGCTCCAATCGATTGCAGAACGCAGTGTAGCATCACCGATTGTGCCTTTTATCCGAAGTGACCTCGCAAGCTCATCTCCATAATAAATTTGCACTGCCCCCGGTGCCAGCATTAAGCGGTTCGCCGTGGCATAGGGGCTAGCCCGGTCTTGATCATAAGGCCCCATATCATCATGAGAGCTGACATAATTCAGCATGCCAATACCGTCTAACTCCCCGCCATTAAGCGCAGTAGAATACTGGCTGAATATCTGCTCGTAAGGGGCATCAGCATGCGTTGGAAAGCCCATATTTATCAGGCTATCAAAACCGTAATTGAAGAAATCAACCTGTTGATCACCGTAATCGTATGCGCGCCCACCATCAACTGTGGCATTGAACCCAAGTGCGCCCCAATGATACACTTCTCCCATCATAAAGAAGGGCTTATCATCCAGTTTTCTATCCGGATTAGCTGCGCGCCATTCATTCAACGCTAGAACAGATTCTTTTTTCAACTCTTGCCAAATTTCGGCTTCGATATGTTTTGCAGTATCTACCCGAAAGCCATCAATGCCATAATCCCGCACCCAATCAGTTAGCCATTTGATGATATAATATTTAGGTGCCCTCTCGTAACCAGTGCGTGCAAAGAATGCATCAAGCTCTGCCAGCTCTCTATCCAAGCGCCCTTCTGCTTCCCACTTTTTCAGTAAAAACGGTGGCAGCTCTACCGGCGCTTCCGTTTCTGTTAGAATATCCTCTAAACTATCTGCTAGCCGGCACGTAACATTGTTGGCGTAATCTTGCCAGTTACAGACATTACCTTCCCGCACCCATTCATTTGGCCAGCGCGCATCTTTAACCGTTACAGGCCCTGTATGGTTAAGGATAACATCCGCCAACACACGAATACCCTTTTTATGAGCAGCGGCTATCATTTCAGCCATATCCGCTTCGCTGCCGTAAGCCTGATCAACATTTGTCCAATCGCGCGGCCAATACCCATGATAAGCATATGTTTTACCGAAATCATCTTGCCAAGGGCCCTGAACTTGCTCCAGCAAGGGTGTGGTCCACAAAACATCCACACCCAGTTTGGTGAAATAGCCCTCCTCAATTTTTTGAGTGATGCCCTTAATATCACCGCCCACAAAGCTCCTTAGAACACCTGTATCTTGTCCTCTGCCGTAGGCGGTATCATTTGAAGGGTCCCCGTTAGCAAATCGGTCAGTCAACATGAAATAGACTGTGGCATTCTTCCAGAATACATCGGTATTAATTGATTGAGGTGCTGGAGAAAGGGGCTCCTCAGCAAATAGAGCTGGTGCCCAAGCCGTACAAGCCAACAATCCGGCAAACGTAGATTTCAGCAGTGTCTTTTTCATTTTATGTTGTCCCCGCCAATTTGGGTTGCGGTGCACGACGGACAAAAACTGTCCTCCCCGGCACCTCGATATATCGATAAGTAAAGTGGGCAAAAAGCAATGTTAGCCCAGTGAAACCAACCACATACGCCCCCCTTAAAAAGGGACTAAGTTCAATAACTTCAAAGTAGGTAGCGGCCTGTGGTAACCCATACCAAAAGAACAAAAACACCAGCCCATGCACCATATAGATGGAATAAGAAATCTTACCCAAATATTGTAACAAACTTCCTGCAAAAAGCCGCTCAACTGCCGATGTGTTGTAAGCTGCTGATAGGATGATGAGCGCGAACAATGGTACAATCATCAGATCATTTATTCCAAAATGGAAAACGCACATTACTCCAAAGCCCAAAAATACAAATGCAATATCTTTACTGAGCCACGCCTTGCCAGCATTTCTGCCATATAGCTTGTGTAAATTTAACCCAATTGAAAAACCAAGCAGGCACCGCACAAAACCATAATCATATGTTATATCAAGCGTATCCCCTGAGTGCTGCAAAACTAAAAGCACAAGAAAAAGGAAGCTTATCAGGATGGAGAAAACAGCAACCCGCGAACCATAACGCGGAGCCAACACCAACATAAAAACCGCAACAAAATACACCCACCACTCAGCCCCGATCGACCAAGAAACGATATTCCACGATAAATACACATGTTGGTTCATGGCATTGGTTAAGAACAATTGGCTGGGCATTGCAGACCAACTAAAATATGTACGCCAACTATCATCAATGATGTTTGGAGCAAATATTGGCACAGCCACCGCTGGAACCACTAATATCAACAATGTAAACAAATGAAGCGGATAAATACGACGAAATCTGGCAGCAAAATAGGCTGTCATATTGCCTAGCTTTAGTCCGGCTACAAATCGCTTGCCGTAAACATGATTGATAACAAAGCCACTGAGGATAAAGAAGAAATCAACCCATAAATACCCACGTGTGATCAAACCTGTTGATGCATGAGGGAAAATCTCACCCAGATTTCTGTAAAAGATACTTACATCAATGTGAAACAGCATAACCCACAATGCCGCGATACCGCGCAGTGCTGTCAGAGAGGACAAATAGTTAGTTTCACTTTTCACAGCATCCCCCAAACACGGCGCACCCAATCTCCAATAACAACAACACCTAATGAGCTAACAGGAAGCACTTTTAATTGCCTTCAGCTCCGGGCTTTATCTATAGCTTACCCAAAAAGACAGCGCTGTCATAATTATAACCCTCAAGTAACACATGCCAGAATAAGCACCAAATTAATTTTAGCATCCCCCTTAACCTCTGGAGCAAAGTCACCGTAAGGCATTGATATTAATATTTTTTTCAACACAACTCAGTTATTTGAGCAAAATCAATTCAGCTTTCAAACTTACAAGTTAAGGTCTAAGCTTCTGGAAAAGGGGCCACTGGCAAATGAATTACACACTAAAAGCCTTTGCTTTTTTGATAGCAGTATCTTTTCCTGCCTCCCTCACGAGGGCCAGCGAACCGAGGCAACGACAACCGCCCCAAGTTTTTACGTTATGTGCTTCTTGCCATACCGTTATGAAGGATGGGCAACAACCAAAAGCGCCGCCCCTTAATAATATCGTCGGCCGTGAAATTGCGAGCATTAGTGACTATTCATACAGCGCAGCGCTTTCCGCGGAACAAGGTGTGTGGACCCCAAAACGCCTCGATAATTTTCTAAAACGCCCCAACCATTCGCTTCCTGACACTAAAATGTATTTTCGAGGCATTCAAAGCGTCGTTAAACGGGCCTTTTTAATCAAATGGCTTACGGAAAACGAGGTTCCTTTAATCATCCCTCCGCGTAGTAGAAAACGCGAAACCAAAGATATAGATCGTGCTGAGCGCGCTGAGCAGCTTTTTCGTCCCTGCATCGCCTGCCATAGCTTTACACAAAATTCTGCGAAGAATATTGGCCCACCACTCCATAACATTGTTGGTCGCCCTGTCGCTTCGGTACCTAATTTCGATTATAGTGAACGCCTATTAATGCGTGGGGGCATTTGGAATGAAAAAAGTTTAAACGTATATTTTACCGAACAAACTATGTTTGACAAAGGTAGCCATATAGTCTTCCAAACATTGAGCAATGCGGATGATAGAATCATACTCATTGAGTTGCTAACAGCAATCTCCAACCAACAATAGTTTCGTTGCCGCGACAAGCTTACATCGCCATAGTTGCTCCAAAACAATCATAAGATTATTTATTTTTCAAATATTTATAAAACTTTACTTATAATTAAGAAAAACCGTTTGAAACTGTTGCATAAATGCATCACTAATTGACCTTAGTCAAAAACCTAGCACAACAGCCATGCTAGATTGATCTTAAGTTAAAGCCAGTAGCCGATGCGATTACAGTGCTTAGTAGAGTCGTACATTAGCTGGCACAAGTGTTCTCTTTACTTGATATCTTTCCTCCGCGGAAAGATTGAGGGGAGTGCGACTATTTTAAATAAGGAGAGTGAAAGATGACATTTTTTGATAAAATATCTACCCACATTCGCCGTGTCCCATTAGCCACAGTTTTCTTCTCGGGGCTCATGTTCACGGTTGCCAGTGCCGGGGCGCAAGCACAATCCACCACATTCAATGTTACAACAAGCGTGGGCGAAGCTTGCTCAGTATCTGCTACTGATCTGGGATTTGGCGCTTACGATCCACTCAGCGCAACCAACACAGATGCAACAACCACTTTGGATGTAACCTGCACCCTAACAACTACTTATGATGTTGGCCTGGATGCTGGCACAGGAACCGGAGCAACAACAACGGTTCGTGTTATGGAGTTTGGGGCAAACACCCTGAATTATGCTCTGTACCAAGAAGCAGGCCGCACCACGATTTGGGGTGATACTGTGGGTGTTGATACCGTTTCAGGTACAGGAACCGGTTCAGCTCAATCACTCACAGTTTATGGCCGGATACCAGCATTGCAAAGTGCTACGCCTGGTGCCTACACTGATCTAATAACTGTGACAGTAACCTTTTAGTTAGTAATTGAGGGTATAACTTAAATGGAGGAATGTATGCCACAGTCAGGGCGGAAGGGTATCCTGCATGCGATCACGCAGCCGGTCATATCAAAAAATAGTCTATTCAAAGACATTTGTAGCCGTATGGCTAAGTCTTTGTTACGAGACAGTAGCGACGAGCTCAGCATCAGCAGAGGCAACAAAAGCACCCGAGCGCAGGTCACCCTTCGAGAGACGCGCCTCATCCCGGATAGGGGTGAGTGTCACGGTTCTACCATCATGCGCGATAAGCGTTTCAGCAACAACCTCAACAGATGGCCAACCGGTGGCAATACGCTGCACCCAAAACACACAGTACGGCGTGGGGTTATCGGAAGGCTCCGGGGAACTTTCCTCCAACGATTTAATGTCTTCCGTAGCTGGTTCGTCCAACCGTCTAGCCAAACAGAGCAATGGTCAAGCCGACCTATTCTTGCTAAGGCAAGCTCAGGTTTCGGAGCGGCAACTCGTATCCGGGGACACAGAAGTAACAGTGCTAGCAATAGATTTTTAAACAAAGCATCCTCAAATAAGCCGTTCTTTCTTCAGGCTGCTATTGCAACATTCGCACTTTTAACCCTTACTGCTCTTATGCCTACAGACACAGCCAATGCTGCAGCGTCTTTAGTCATCAAGCCAACGCGTGTTATCGTAACTGAGGGTACACCTGTTGTTGCGGTAACAATCGAAAACCAAGGCACAACAGAAGCAGTTGTTCAGCTTCAGCTTATGTCATGGACCCAAGAGAACGGCGAAGATATTTACGGACCTACTGACACACTTGGCATTATGGTTTGCCCCTCAATGTCAACAATACAGCCAGGTGAGAGCCAAATTCTTCGCGTAGCCCTTGAAGAAGTTGATAGAGACTGGAGCACAGAAGGTTCTTTCAGATTATTCATTCAGGAGATTCCATCAGCACCGAGTGAAGAGGCTACAGCAGTTCAAGTAGCTGTACGTATCGGTGTTCCGGTATTTCTACCCCCTAAGAAAATTGCACAGCCTCCACTTGCTTGGCAACTTGAGAGCCGGGGTGAAGATGGCCTTTGGATGACAGTAAGCAATTCTGGAAATGTTCATGCCCTTATTAGCAACCTGCAACTAACGTCTGAAGCGGGCTTTCAGTTTCAGGCCGCATCGCATCAGTATGTTTTACCGGGTTCAACTGTCACATGGCGTTTAGACCAACTAAACCCCATTTCGGGGACGCTTCCTGAAGCTGTTCAGTTACTTGTCTCTACCGATCAAGGCACCTACCAGGAAACGTTATCGATTAAAAAATGATGATAGCCAAGCGTTTTGGGCTGCTGCCGTTGGCGGCAGCCTTAGTGTTTTCCGGGGCAATAATGCCTTCGGCCACTTTTGCTCAGTCCCAAGTAGAAGCCTCCCGGCAACAGCCAGAGCAAACACCCCAACCCGAAACATATTTTGTAACTATCAGCATTAATGATGTTGATATGGCCGGCATTTATAGAACACTGGCCCATCATGAATTATTTTGGATAGAGGCACAGACTCTCCAAGAACTGGGTATCAATGTTCCTGCTGATTCAGCGTTCATGTATCGAAATCGAGCATACCTACCACTTAATTCAGTTGCCGGACTTAGCTATAACTTCAACTCAAATCAGCAACACCTTTCTTTTGAATGTCTGGCAAGTTGTTTTCCTTCCAGCAAACTTTCTGCGGCACAACGCCATCCAAAGCCAGACGACACAGCAATAGGTGCCTTTCTAAATTATGATCTATTGGCAGAAAAAAGTAGTGGCAACGAGTTTATTGGCGGCCTCGCAGAAGTTGGCATTTTTTCTAATCATGGTTCTGGCACCCTCACCTTCTCTGGAAGAGACTTAACCAATGATGCCGCCATTACACGGCTAGAAACAAGCTGGACAATTGACCTGCCAAATAAACGCCAAAGGTGGCGCTTTGGCGATAGTATCACCCAACATGGCGGCTGGGGACAAGCCGTTCGGTTTGGCGGCATTCAATTTGGTACTGATTTCGGCTTACAACCTGGCTTTATCAGCTTTCCTACACCCACAATTTCTGGCGGTGCTGCCCTGCCCTCCACTGCAGAAATTTTTGTAAACGGCATACGACGCGGCAGCGTTGACCTTGATCCCGGAGCCTTCACCATAGAGCAACCTCCTGTTATTACCGGTTCTGGTGATTTACTGGTGGTAGTCCGTGATCTGCTGGGACGTGAAACCATCCTAAGCCATCCTTTTTACGCCAGCCGTAGCCTGTTACGTCCAAATCTTTCAGAATACTCTATTGAAGCAGGGTTTCTCCGCAAGAATTTCGGCAGCACCAGTAATGATTATGCTGAACCCTTTATAGCAGGTAGCTACCGTAAGGGGCTTAGTAACAACTTTACAGCAGGCGTCCATACTGAGGCCTCCTCTAAAAGGGCTGGAATTGGTCCCTATATTGATTGGCAAACACCGTTTGGCGGCATCTTCTCCAGTTCCGCAGCTCTCAGCCATAAAGGCGGTAAAACAGGAAGCCTCTTTCAGGTTAATTTTAACTGGGAAACACAAAACTTTGGCATTAGTGCATCAAATGAATGGATTTCAAAAAACTTCAGCCGCTTGGGTGATCAGCAATTTGGGCAAGAACCTCGAATGCAAACCAGTGCTAACATTGGTTTTGATGTAAGCGAAGACAGTGCTTTATCTCTCAATTATCTTAGAGTTGACGAACGCCAAGGGCCAACGCTGCAAATAGCGAGCGCAAACTTTAGTTTTCAAGTTGGAGACATAGGATCCATCAGTGCAAATGTCTCACGTTCATTTGGTGAAGTACGCGACACAGCCCTTTTCATGGTCTTCACCGCACGCCTAGCCGACCGCACAACCGGAAGCGCATCTATTGATCGAAGCGGCGGGCAGTGGAGCACTAGTGCAAGGGTCAGTCAGAATGCGCCAAGCGATGGTGGGCTGGGCTACCGGGCTGAAGCCACAGTAGACGGCGGTGAACGTGCGCAAGCTGGCATTACCTATAATTCAGGAAAAGGCATATTAGCGCTAGATCATAGTATGCTGAATGGAAAGCACACAAGTCGGCTTGGCCTTAGGGGTGGAATGGTACTGATGGACGGAAGCCATTTTCTGACAAATACTGTCAATGACAGCTTTGCTTTGGTAAAGGTTGGTGGCTTTGAAGGTGTTGGCGTTTTGCGTGATAACAGGCCTATCACAAAGACAAACAAATCCGGCAAAGCACTGATATCTCGTCTACGCCCTTACGAAGAAAACCGCCTTTCAATCAACCCTTTAGATTTACCACTTACAGCCGACATTGACGCAATAACTCTTATGCCAGTGCCTCGCCGCCGTAGTGGTGTAATTGCAGACTTTCCTATTTCTCAAACAATTTCTGCAATGATAAAAATTATTGATGACACTGGGAAGGCGCTAGAGCTAGGCACAATTTTGCGTACCATTGAAGGTGATGCAAAATTCCATGTAGGTTTTGATGGTGCAGCATATGTGACTGGCTTGGAAAAACCTTTAACACTGTGGGCACAAACAAAAAATGGCGAATGCTTTGTGAAAATCAATGCTCTGAAACCAAGCCGATATCCAGCCAGGCTAGGCACTCTTGTATGTAGTGGAAAAAAACCATGAAAAAACTTATCTCCATAGCATTTCTATTATTGCTGATACCTATATTCAGCCAGGCAGAGGCCAAACCAAAACCATGCAAAAAATGCTACTGCTCAGTAACAGCCACCAACGTGAATTTTGGATCATATGATACGCTTAGTCAATTAGCAGTGGATAGCGCAGGCGATGTAGAAGTAAGCTGCGGCACCGATACTATCGGCGATGTGATGTCTTATGAAATTAAATTATCAGGGGCAAAAAAGGGATCTAAACCCAGAAAAATGAAGGGGCCTGATAGCTACAGACTTGAATATAATATCTATACAGATGTCGCACGCACCATCATTTGGGGAGACGGAAAAGGCAGCACAGCCCTCATTACTGATAGCTATACATTTCCTGTTCTTTGCTGTGTCACCCGTAATTACACATCTTATGGACGGATAGATGCTGGACAGAATGTCGGCCCCGGATTTTACATCGATTCAATCGTAGTAAAAGTTAATTTCTAATAAGGCAGATAGCTTGAAACCGTACCGCATATAAGACGCGGGCTTTACCATATACTGCATTGTCGGTTACACACCTCATAAGAACAAACATAAACACTATTTACCTTAAGGGATTTATAACGCTGCTAAGCTATACTTATACAGCGGTAGGGGCTCTTAATTGTTCAAAAAATGCAAAGAGGCTTTACTCAGGAATGATGTCTGTGATTTCAAAAATTACGCTATCTTGCATAATAGTTCTAACTTGCTTCAACACTGTATCCGCAGAACAAACGACGCCTCCGGAAAGTTTCAATCAATGTGCAAACTGCCACACCACTATGGCCGAAGGGCAATATAGAAACGCGCCCCCACTAACTGGCATCGTAGGCCGCGAGATTGCAGCATGGCCGGGTTTTAAGTATAGCAAAACCCTATCTAGCATGAAGGGTATATGGACCAAAAGCCGCCTGGATGCTTTTTTACAACGCCCTAGCCACGCACTCCCTGGCACAAAAATGTATTTTCGGGGACTAAAAAGCGAGACCCAAAGAACTCAACTCATCGAGTGGCTGGCGTCAGCAGATATACCTGACATCATCCCCCCTAGGGATTTAAGTAAAGAAAAGTCCTCTGACAGACTACGAGGCCAGGCAACTTCTGAGCGCCTAATGGCCAAGCTTATTAGCGATGAAGACCGTATTGATATATTATTTAGGCCCTGCACTGCATGCCATTATTATGCAGAAGGTGCACCATCAAAAATTGGCCCAAACCTTTACGGCGTGTATGGGAGGCCCGTAGCATCATTTCCAAACTTTAACTATAGTGACAGACTTCTAAGGCGTGGTGGTGTTTGGTCCGACGAAGCACTTCATGCCTTTTTCACTGAAAACAAAGCCTCCTATGGCCAAGGAAGCCATGCCGCATTTCGAAAACTTACACAACGGGAAGACCGCCAGCTTATTATTAATTTTTTGAAAAGCCTGCCGAACCCGCAAAAGAGTTCTACTGCAACCAAAGCTCGATAATTAGCCTTTAAAGGAATGGTCCGCTATTCACACTGGTTTTCAAAACCAGCATATGAAACAGTGCCGCGAACCTGCTGTCCATCAAATAATCCACCAATTGTTATCCAGTTTTCGCCCCATTTTATTAGCCCCCTATGGTCCATAGAAGCGATAGGTTTATCCTTGTAGGCTATCCAATTATCTTTGTTAAAATCCCATGCAAAAACATGTTTTTTGGGTTCAGAGGAATCACCGTTGTATCCAATACCATTGTAATTATAGGCGTTTGGGGTGCCCCCAACAAATAAAACGCGATTACCTACAACATCCCCCTCACCCCCCATACGGTAATGACCTCGCCCGGGTAACTGAGGAAGCCTGCGATACGTGATTACTTTAGGGTTTGCAGGATCAATAGTCCCCATCCAGCCCTCGTTTACCGTTTCAAACTGACGGCGGCCTTTCTCATCTTTACCAACAACGGCCACGCCGTCAGCAATAATGAACTGATTACCAACAATACCCCCGGCATGACCAAAAACCGGTGAGCCGGGATAGTCAGTTGCCTTAAACCAAGTATCCTGCTCGGTATCATAAACCTGAACATCCCGAATATTGCCGACATCATGCCAGCCAGACACCAAATAGATATAACGATCTTTGTAAACAAAACTGACAGCATCATCTGTCGGCACAGGCATATCTGCGAGACGCTTGTATTCTTTACTAATGGGATTAAACGAGAAATTCTCAAGTGTTGATTTCTCACTACCGTCTTCTGCCACTGTGTAGCCGCCAAAATAATAAACCGAACCACCTACAGCTTCTGCGGTTGCTGCCAAGCGGCCCTTGCTCACAGGCAGGTTAGGCAAGTGCTGCCAATGGGTGCCTCCTTCAGTATACATATACGCTTCTACGGAAGTATCTTGCCATGTTTTGCCTGCCTTTAAACCGGCAAAGCTAAACAGATACTGTTTATCCCCCACCTCCATTGCGGCCACTGCATTATTGGCGTGGGGAACAGGTAATGGAGGCACGCACATTTCTGCTGTTGCCGCTACAGAAAAATTACCCAAAACAGCAAAAGGTATAATACTTTTCTTGATATCCATATCCTATAGCTCCTTTGATAAAACCACCATATCACGGCACTGAATGCCATTCTCGTGCAATGGTTCATCGTAATTCAAGGTGAAGAAGTTTTTAGCGATCCGGACCATCCGAAAACCAGCCCTCTGATAAAAGGCAAGTTGCTGGATACTTGAATTACCTGTTCCTACTTCAAGCACTTTTGCACCGCCTGAAACAGCTAGATCACAAGCTTCTTTAACCAGAGCTTTGCCAACACCCTTACCTTGCCATTCTTCCGCTACAGCAATATTTTTAAGTTCCCACAACGCATCTTCATGCTGAAGCAACACAAAAACACCCACAACGATATCGTCCCAACGGGCAACATAAAATTTACCGTCCACTAAATAACCGGAAATTATCTGCTTGGACGGATCAGCCAACAACAATAAATCCCAATAATTTTCTGGGTTTTCATCCGTAGAAATTGTCAAAACAGCGATAGGAACGATCCTTCACAAAAAAATATTAACTATCACATTAATAGTTGGCGCTTGGCTGGCATAAAGCTATTCGCTAAGTTTTTACAACTCAACTATTTTGATGAATGGTATGATCATGCGAATTCTCTTTGCCGCACTGCTAATTAGTCTCACTTGCTCAGTAACAGCCGACGAATTGCAAGCCAAACTAAGCGTAAAAACACTTATTACCTCTAAGCTAGAGGCAATTAATAGCCACAAAGCCATGGTTACACATGTTAGTATTCCGGCACACTTTACACTACCCAAGCATTTTCATCCCAGTGAGGAGTTCCTTTATGTGATAGAGGGCTCAACAATTCTACAAATTGAGGGACAAGAAGATCAATTAGTGAAGGCGGGAATGGCTGCAAAAATTCCAGCACGGGCAATTCACACCGCCATCACTGAAAACATGCCCTCTGAAGTTATCGTTTTTCGCGTTCACCCTAGCGGCCAACCAGTACGTATGAGCCCAACTGAAAAGAAATAAGGTATAAGCATGATCAATTTTGACGGTGAGACCTTCCTTGTCACAGGCGCATCGAGAGGCATAGGTGCCGCAACTGCACGCATTCTCTTGGCCGCAGGAGCAAATGTGGTGGGTAGTTTTGCACACAATGCCGGCGCACTTGACACACTGTGCACTGAATACGGGAAAGAACGAGTTCTTGCTGTACAATCAGACCTAGGCGAAACTGGTGCAGGCTTTAGGCTATTTGAAGCTGCTGTTGCCTTTAAAGGCAGCATTGAAGGCATTATTAACAACGCGGGCATTATGCCATCTACACCGCACACCGTTGATGAAGACCAGTGGCACAGTGACTGGGCCGCAGTGATGGCAGTGAATGTTCAGGCCGTAGCTGACCTCTCTAAAGCAGCGATAAACCATTTTGAAAGCCGCAACTGTAAGGGCCGCATTGTTACAATTGCAAGCCGCGCGGCTTTTCGGGGCGACAGTACAGATATGATGCATTATGCCGCAAGCAAAGGCGCGCTTCTAGCAATGATGCGTACGATAGCCCGAGGCTTTGCCCGTAAGGGTATATATGCCTATCTCATTGCACCCGGCTGGGTAAAAACTGACATGGCCTCAGTGGCTTACGAACCGGGCAATGAACATATGCTGCAGGAAATTCCTATGGGTGATGCTGCTCCTCCAGAGGAGATCGGCAACATGGTAGCGTTCTTGCTATCCGGCCTTATTGACCATGCCACCGGTGCCACTTTTGATATTAATGGTGCTAGCTACGTTCGCTAGCACCAGAAACATAATTTGTTTTAAGCTAAATTAGCCTGAAAGGACTCCCAGAAGCTCTTGGTGTCGTGGTATTGTTCTGGCTTGATTTGATGCTTTATATGCTCATTCCAGGCTAGGCGTTCTCTCGCAAATTTCTCAAAATCCAACTCAGAGAACGGATCCTTCATTTCAGGATCTCCCGGCGCATATTGCCCAACCACTCGCCCATTCTCCACGATAAAGTTAGCGCTGGCAAATACACCGAAAACCTTGGCTTCAGCCATTAATCGCTTGTCTTCAGGCATATCAGCAACTGTTTTCTCCCATGCCTCAGCTATATGCTTTGGTGTTTGGTCCGTAGGAAACCTAAACCCAGCAGCATCAGCGACAGAATAAAGCCCATCACCATTCCAATCTTTCTGTGCACCGCGTGGTAGCAACAGATTAACGGCACCTTCTTCCAACAACCCAGCAATTCGGCCATCAGTGAGAGGGTCAGCTAGACCATGCATTCTTTGAATAATCTCCCTATCCTCATTGGATAAGGATTTCAGGTATGCTTTAGGATTAACAAAACCGCCATTATCATGCGCATCTTGCATTATATCGGCAAATTTTTCTTTAAACTCTTCGGTTTCAAGGCCTAACTTATCAGCCCCAGCTTCCACCCCGCCCATGAAACGTTCTGGCCAATAATCATTTGCCAACAAAGACTTTCCACTAGGGATTGGACTTGCTTTCAAGCCGGTAAAACCTGAATCCTGGCCTGAACTGGACACTGCTTTTAATAGCATATCCGCAAAGCCAGGCCCGGTTTCATGCTTTGCTTCTTGCTGTTGGTGGGTAAAACTGTTTGAAAATGATACTTCACTAATAGGCACAATTCGCCCCCTTTCTATCCGGCGCGAATTTTAAAGCAATTTACATGCCCCTTAGTTGTATTATTCAATTAATACTTCAGGCTCTCTGCGAGCTCTTCAAGTTCTAACCAACGCAGTTCTTTTTCATCCAGCTCTTCTCTGGTTGCTTCGATTTCTTTCGAGAGCTTCTCAAATTTCTCAGGACTTTTCATATACAAGTTCGGGTCTGACAACTCTGCTTCCATCTGAGCCAAGCGCATTGTCATGCTTTCAACTTCTGCCGGTAGATTATCAAGGGCACGCTGGTCTTTATAAGATAGCTTTTTCGCCTTCTTTTTGGGCCCAGAATCAATTGCTACAACTTTTGATTTTTGCTTAGGCGTTTCAATCTGAGCAGGACCCGCCACAATCCTTTTCTGGCTAATATAATCGCTGTAACCGCCTGCATATTCTGTAATACTGCCGTCACCCTCAAGTACTATAGAGCTTGATACCACACGATCTAGAAAGTCCCGATCATGTGAAACCAATAAAATAGTTCCCTTATAATCGGCCAATACTTCCTGCAACAAATCAAGCGTATCCATATCCAAATCATTTGTAGGTTCATCAAGCACTAACAGATTGGACGGCTTGGCAAAGTTTGCGGCAATTAACAGCCGGTTTCGCTCCCCTCCCGAGAGGGCAGAAACAGGCGTATGTGCAACACTGGGATCAAACAGAAAATCTTTTAAATAGGTCATAATATGGCGCGTTTCATCACCGATATGCATCCACTCCCCTTTGCCGCCCGTTAAAACATCCATGATTGTCATGTCGTCTTTTAGGTCAGCCCGTTTCTGGTCAATCGTCAGTGGCATCAGGTTGGTTCCCAACTTCACTGTGCCCGTATCGGGCGCGACCTCGCCCATAAGAACTTTCAAAAGCGTTGATTTACCAGCACCGTTTGGCCCGATAATGCCCACACGATCACCGCGAACAATACGTGTAGAAAAATTCTCAAACAGAGTGCGGCCATCATAGGATTTGCTAATATTTTTGGCTTCAATAACCCGCGCACCAGACTTCTCGCCGCCAGCCATCGAAATAGAAACATTTCCCGTGGCCTTAACAACATCTCGGCGTTCTTTACGCAAATCGCCAAGACGTCGCATACGCCCCATATTACGTGTTCGACGTGCGCTAATTCCCTCAACTGACCAGCGTGTCTCCTCCTTGATGAATTTATCGAGTTTTTTTAATGACTCTTTCTCTTCCTCAAATATCTTTTCTTGCCAGGCCTCAAATTTTTCAAACCGATCGTCCATGCGCCGAACCTGACCCCGGTCAAGCCACAAACTCGCGGTCGTTAAATTATTGAGGAAGGTTCTATCATGGCTAATTAGCACCATTGCACCGCGCCAAGCCTTCAGATACTTTTCCAACCATTCGATAGTATTAATATCCATATGGTTAGTTGGTTCATCCAACAGGAGAAGCTCTGGCTCACCGATGAGCGTGTGCGCCAATGCTGCACGCCGTAGCTCTCCACCGGAAGCAGTCATAGGGTCAGCATCCGCTTTGATACTTAAATCTTCCACCAACACATCTACGCGGTAGGTTTCGTGCTGTTCATCCTCATGCAGCCCTGCCGCGATATAATCTCTTAATGTTGCATAACCACTCGCATCAGGCTCTTGCGGTAAATAAGCCACTTTTGCGCCCGGCTGTACCCAGCGCTCACCTTTATCGGCCTCAATTAAACCCGCTATTACTTTCATCAAGGTTGATTTGCCTGCACCGTTGCGGCCCACCAGACACAGTCTATCAGTTGCCCCTATATGCAATTCAAGCCGGTCCAAAATTGGGTTTGCGCCCCAGTGTAATTCAATATTACGTAAACTCAGGATTGGCGGTGCCATTGGTGCCCTTACTATCATCAAACTTGTTAACTTGCAGCCTTATACCCATGTAATCTAGCAGGAGACAAGCAACGATGCTTCAACACCAGTGTTTGAACAAAAAAGATATTCGCCCTATGCTTACACCACAGAGTAAATTCGTAGTGAATAGCAAGGAATAGAATGAACGAAGCAACTTTCACCAATGAAGCAGTGGACGCAACTGCGCTCCCTCAGGCCAATAATTTAGCATATGAGCCCTTAGCTCCAACGTATGCACGCACCATGATCATTGAGTGGTGCGCAAGCTGGCTTTTCATTGCTGCTGTCTATGCTGGCGTTAAGATATTCACATCGCTAGACATCCCCATACTTCATGAATGGTGGTTACCTATCATCTTAGCCTTGCTACTGCTTTCTGTGTTCGTTTGGGCCCCTTTGGTCGCCCGGTCCCGAGGCTTTTCACTAAGGGAGCGCGACCTTCATTATCAATCAGGCATCATATGGCAGAAAACAGTTTCCCTACCATTTAACCGTATTCAACATGTAGAACTTGAAAGCGGCCCCTTGGAACGCTTCTTCAAGCTTACAACCCTTAAGTTTTTCACGGCAGGCGGTGGTAGTTCCGACATGAAAATCCCCGCACTCACCTTTGAAAGGGCCAGCAAACTGCGTACCTACGTAATTGAAAAATCAGGGGTTGACGAAACAGATACGGAAAGCACGGCCCATGACATCGATTGAGATATTGGGGACAACATCAGGGGCTGAAAAATGGCAACGGCTGGCACCAGCAGCTATAATTCACTTTGCAATTCAGTTTGTGATGCAGTTTTTAAAACAGGGCATCCAGGGGCTTGCTCCGTTGGGGTTTTTAGCCTTCACTGCAGGTGAAAACCGCTGGTTCTTTATTGGCTTGATCGGCATTGGTGTTGCAACCTTACTTTTGGTTGCCGCTTTTCTAAGTTACCAAAAATTCAAATTCAGGCTTTCGGGCGATACTTTTTTAATTCAAAAAGGCGTCTTCAAACGGAAGCGGCTCTCACTTGCTTATGATCGCATTCAAAATGTAGCCTTCAAGCAACCAATTTATTTCCGTCCCTTCAACTTGGTAGCCTTGGGAATTGAAAGTGCCGGTTCATCAGGGGAAGAAGTAAGCCTCGCAGGTATACCACGTTCACTTGCGGAAGAAATTCGAACATTGATATTCGAAAAGCGTGATGAAATTAAACTGCCAAGCGACGTATCACAGGAAATAGAGGACAGGGGCAGCAAAGAAAAAGAAGCCGACGGTGAAGAGATTATCAAGCAGCCCATATCTGAACTCGTTCGGTATGGCCTCAGCAATAATAACATCTGGGTATTGGCTAGCGTAATTGCGGGCACATTCGCACAAGTCGAATGGGATGATTATGTTGTCCTTGCTGGTGCTCGCGATTTATTGGAGCAAATTTCTGCTCAAGGAAAGTTTGCAGCCGTACTGGTAGGTATTGGCACATTCGCGGCAATTGTTGCTGTCTTACTTTCCGTCTCAGTACTTGGTGCTATCATTACATATTATGGATACCGCCTGACACGCTCCGATGGTCGTTTTCACCGGACAACGGGCCTGTTTGAGCGACGTGAAACCAGCCTTCCAGAGCACAAAGTCCAAAGCTTGGTTATCCGCCAAGCATGGCCTGCCCGACTCCTAAATCGTTTCCATTTGCAACTCCGCAAGGTTGGTTTTTCACGTACCAACAGTCAAAACCCTCAAAGAAGCGATAGCAAATTATTAGTACCCAGCGTTACAGCAGAGTTTTCCAGAAAATTTTCGAACTTGCTCTACCCCGCATTCGATTGGCATTCCCTTGAACTCAAAAATATTCACACAGCCTTCATAAGAAGAACTGTTGTGTGGATACTGATACCCATCGCGATAATACCAGCTACTGGTCTAAGCATTGCCTTCGGCCCTATCGCTCTCATAATTTTACTTTTACCGATACTTCTCACGCCTTTAGTTATGCTTAGACGAGTGCGATATGGTTATGCTACTGATGGAAAATTCGCTGTTATCCGCAGTGGCTTTATCGGCCACAAGTTAACATTATTCCCCTTTTACAAAGTACAAACAGTAAGATTATGGCAATCACCTGGCCAGCGTAAGCGAGGCTTGGCTTCACTCTCGATCAAATTAGCTGGCTTTAGCCTTGAAATACCGTATATGCCTCTAGAAGAAGCACGAGATTGGCGTGATAGAATCCTATATGAGGTAGAAAGCCATAAAGGAAGCTGGATGTAGCTCTCTTTCAGGCAGGCCTCGTCCACAACAGTTCATTCTTTCTGTTTTTAACACCATAATATGGTCATATTGTATTGGCAATTCTCGGCCTGCCAATAGTCATGAAAGAATGAAGCAACAAGTTCTATTGTGGTTAGGCGAAACACTAAATAGTTGAAAAATTATACTTTAACTAAAGTTATATTGAACAAATAGAGAACATAGGTGTAGATAACGTTTCTACACAAACTAAAAATCGATTGGGAATTATTATGAAAAAACTAACGAGTGCAGCTTTTGCTGCAGCCCTTCTTGCGTCTGCTGCATCTGTTCAAGCAGCAGACGACAAGCCTTTTAGCGGCACTTATTTGGGTGCTGATGTAGGATACCTCGACCTTGAAGGTTTAGACGGTGGCATTTCTTACGAAGGCTTTCTTGGCCTCCGCAAACAAACAAACGGTGGTTTTGTTTATGGCATAGAAGGCACGTTCGGTAGCGCAGATATCGAACTCCTCGATCATGTTTGGTCAGTCAACGGCGTATTAGGTGCGGTTGTAGGCCAAGAGGGCCGTGGACTTATTTTTGTTAGCGGTGGTTATGCCGAAGCAAAAGCATCTGCTTTTGGTGTATCGGTCACTGGTGATGCCTTCCGCGGTGACATTGGATATGAATATGCCATGGGTGATAATTACAGTATCCGCATAAAAGCGACTACTTTTGAATTTGATGACTATGGTGCATCTGCAGGCTTTTTGGTGCGCTTCTAATCTTTAATATATTCCAGAACTAAAAACGGGGCAAATTGCCCCGTTTTTCCTAGTCTATACACTGCCCTCTAAGTTGAAAGCTGATCACGGATTGGCAGCCTGCGAATACGCTTCCCCGTTGCTGCAAAAATAGCATTGGCAATAGCAGGGGCTACCGGCGGCACACCAGGCTCACCAACGCCGCCCGGAGGAGCATCATTTTCCATAATAGCAACTTCCACATGCGCGGCTTCGCTCATGCGGCACAGCGGATAATTATCGAAGTTACCTTGAACAATAGCACCATTTTCCGCCGTAATTTCGCCGTGCATGGCAATTGACATACCAAACAATACAGCCCCCTCCATCTGAGCACGAACCCTGTCTGGGTTTACGTATGTGCCGCAGTCAACAGCCATCCATGCGCGAGGGATTTTCAACTCGCCGCTATCAGTTACCTCAACTTCTACCGCACAAGCCACATAGCTTACAAAACTACGATGAACACTAATACCTATGCCTTTACCTTTAGGCATTTTCTTGCCGTATCCAGACATCTCAACAACCTTCTTCAAGGTTGCTTTCAAGCGCGCAGTATCTACAGGATGGCGATCCAATGCTTCGCCGTAATTTCCATATGATGGGCTACGCTCAGCCGCGGGGTCATGCCCAACAACATCATTAGATGGATTGATCTTACGGTCACTACCAATCAATTCCATCCACATATCAGCAGTATTTTTTCCTTCA
>Ga0316207_10002128_pt1 | contig 21430 bp, 17 predicted proteins | sample 6weekpyrite_MG_FD_204943 | JGI IMG/M metagenome (GOLD analysis project Ga0316207, IMG submission 204943) | Microbial mat bacterial communities from mineral coupon in-situ incubated in ocean water Damariscotta River, Maine, United States -... | ecosystem: Environmental > Aquatic > Marine >...
CGGGGCATCACGGCGAAAACCCGCGACATGGATGCGATCTTTCATCGGGCTATCTGCAATCAGCTTCTGAATCGCGTCGCTATCCATACCGCCACCCACCAGCAGCAAATGAATAGCTTGGTCCTGATGCAACTGATGACACGCTTGCAACAGCACAGGCAAACCTTTTCGCGGACGATCGTTGGCAATACAACCCACAACAAAAGCGTCAGATGGAACACCAAATTCTGCTAAATCTGCAGGCGCATCCTGATACCAGTCAAGCGAATGCCCCTTGTAAATGGTTTCGACTCGCTCAGCAGGAAGATAAACATGTTTTCTCAGGTCATCTCGTACCGCATTGGCAACACATAGAATACCGTCGAGGCGCGGGTTTAAGTGGGTGAGATAACAACTGGGGTCATAGCGGTAGATATTTCCGGTTTGCCCCCGATAACTCACCATCTTAATCGGCAAGCCAATTGCGGCAAACAAAGCATTCACAATGGCCTTGTTGTTGAATAAATACGCCGCATCGTAGCCGCCGTTTTTCAGTTCAGAGCGAATCCGCTTGACCGCAGACCACTGAAATTTTCGGGTAGGATGAAAATCAATCACCTTGACGCCCTGCTCCCGAAAGCGCGCAACATACTCCGCATCACCTTGCGTCATCACCGTGACATCAACCCCGAGTTTCACCATGCCAATCAATATTTCAGCTTCGGGGCGAACACTGTTCCAGCTGTCGCCGTAAGAACTAATGACAAGAAGTTTAAGCGGCATATTGGCGAAGATCCTTAATAATCGGGTCGGGTAGATTACCAAAAACAAGCTGGATAGGACATAAAACACGCGGCGGCAATTTCGATGACGCTCGTCACACCCTCTAGATGCACTATTGCCTACCAGCTACCAGGAATCTCATCTATATTTCAACCAGAAAGCGCAATTGAATCACGAAAGTATATACTTCTTGACTCGGTACCCAGGTACACCGCTTACAGTTAGCCCTATTCGATATTAGAGAGTCATTAAGCCAGAACAATGTTTTTGAAAAATAGAGCCTTTTGCAAAACGCTCTAATAGAAAGGGGTTATAACATGCGTACAGACATTAAGCTCGAATCTGAAATTACGTGCCCAAACTGTCACCACAAAAAACTAGAAACCATGCCAACGGATGCTTGCCAATGGTTTTATGAATGCGAAGCCTGCCAGACTTTATTAAAGCCACTCCCGGGTGATTGCTGCGTCTATTGTTCATACGGAACACTTCCGTGCCCTCCCATGCAACAAGATAAACACTGTTGAATCGAGCGAAGCCCTTCTTCGACTAATGGCTGGTGCCCCTGGAATAAGTTGTTTTGTTAAATACGTTGTATTTGCCGGAGGGTTTTGACATCGGCAGTCGTTTCACTTCCTCAAGTGTTTGCGCATCGTAGATGATCAATGCGCCGTCTTTGTCCCAGATACTCATCAAGGCATAACGGCCGTCTTTAGTAAATTCGATATGAGCAGCCGTTTTGCCAGGAACGGGTCTCAAGGTCTTGACGATTTCGAGCGTCGATTTATCAATCACATGCATCAGGTCTTTATTCGGGCCAAAAAACACATCAACCCAGGCATACGGAGTCTTTTCATGGCTGCGCATGAAAAAACCCGGGCCTTTGGTTTCAATATGCTTAATGGTACGCCAGTTATCCATATCAATGATGCTCACTTTCCCTTCTTTCAGATTGGGTGTCGCCATGATGTCCCGGCCTTGATATTCCCAGGTGATTCCCGAACCCAAATGCGGCATTCCCGGCACATCCAGCACACCGATTTCGCGACGCGCATCCAGAGACAGAATCAGCCCTTTGCCTTCTCTGGAAGCACCGAATAACAGGCTATAGTCTTGATCGAAAAAGAAATCATCCAAATAAGATGACACCGGAATTTTACGAATAGGGAAGGGCTCAGATTTAACAACATCACCTGATTCTTTGCGATAATCATGCACCCAGCCCGAAAAACCCGGGGGCGGATTATCTTCGTAATTGATTTCCCAAACCTCTTTGATGTCTTTCAATGCGGCAATAAAGCTATTCCTGGGTGGCGCATTATAAACGGCACTCACGCGCGAGTGTTTACCTGATTGATCGACGACATCAATAATCTTAATGGGAGACAAATCTTTGGTGTCGAGCAAAACCAGATTATTTGGCAAATAGTTGGCGGCAATGGCGTAGCGCCCATCACTTGATACGGCGAGGTTTCGCATATTGATACCCGCCCTGACTTCGGCAACTGTTTTCAGGTTGTAGATATCGAACTTGCTGACCCAGCCATCGCGCGATCCAAAATAAACGAAGCGACCATCTGGCGAATACTTCGGCCCACCGTGCAAAGCATAATGTGTTTTAAAGCGATGAATGGGCTCGAATGTATCACCATCCAACAGAGTCGCATGATGGTCACCTAGCTCAACAACGATAAACAAATTTTGCATGTCTGCTTTGAACAAGGGCTTATCGCTTAACTCAGAAGCTTTGAAAAAATGCTTTTGTGAGTTTTGAATTTGAACCAGATTCCAATCAGGTACGTGTTTTAGCGGCGTGTAAATAAGATCACGTAGCGCGGTAATTTCAGCCTCGCTAAGCGCCGCTGCAAATCCTGGCATCTGGGTCGCTACGCGGCCTTCTGCGATGACGTTGAGTGCTGCGGGCTTTTTCAAACGAGAAAGGTTTTCGGGCAATAATGCAGGCCCCATAAGACCCAGCCTGTCCTTTCCATGACATGCTGAACAGTGCTGTTGATAAAGCGCATTGGTCGCTTTGCTGCTCTTTTTCAGCATATCGTCTGAGGCAAAGACGAAACCACTAAAGACAAGAGCTGACAATAACAGGCCGAACACACTACAGTTTTTTTGGCTAATCATATTGCCCGGCGTTGCTCCCAGCTTGATGATGAAATTTTACTTTCGCCATCGCCTTCAACAATATCATCTTGCAAGGCATTGACGACTTTTCCGACCACTATCAGGGTCGGTGGCTGTATTTGGTGCACCTTAACAAATTCGACCAGCTCACCCAATGTGGTTCGGTAGTCCCGGTGATCGACGGTCGTGCCATTGCTGATCAAACCAATGGGCGTAGACTCAGGCAAGCCATTCTGAAGCAGTTCACGCGCCAAGACCGGTACCGTTTTGATCCCCATGTAAACAACCAATGTATGATCTTCTCTGGCCAGAGCCTGCCAGGGAAGGTCCAGCTTGTCATTTTTCAGGTGACCGGTGATAAAGGTGCAGCCATGTACGAAGTCACGATGCGTCAACGGAATGCCTGCATAGGTGGTACACCCGGAAGCTGCGGTAATACCCGGCACCACCCGACACGGAATACCCGCCTGCAATAGCTCCTGAACTTCTTCACCACCGCGACCGAAAATAAAAGGGTCGCCACCTTTGATACGCGCAACTTTCTGACCTGAGCGGGCCTTTTCGACAATCAGTTCGTTTATTTGTTCCTGCGGGACGGCATGATCGGCACACTTTTTACCAACATAGATTCGCTCGGCATCGGTCGACACAAGCGCCATAATTTCATCACTGACCAAACGGTCATAAATAACACATTCGGCCTGCTGGATGAGCCTATGCGCCCTGACAGTCAACAGTTCCGGATCGCCAGGCCCTGCACCGATCAGCACCACTTCACCGTCTAGAAAGTCTCGCCGATTTTGGTTTCCGCTTGCTAAAAGTTGTCGATGTTTAGGTACTTCAATTTTCATAATTATTCCTAATTGATATCAACGTATCAGTGAGTTTTACCATGGCTTTTGCCACCCCAACATCAGGACAGCATCACGGTATTGAGAATGCGCTCCGATTGATCTGCGGTATCGTCATCCGGCAAACCAATTTCAGTGTTTTCCAAATAACAACCGGGATCTTCACCCCAATAATCGCCATCAAAACTGTAAGCCCGAACCCGGGTATTACCACCGCAAATCGATAAATATTGACATTGACCGCAGCGCCCGGTGACTGCCCGCGGATTTTGACGTAAGCCTAACATCAGCTCATCATCAGTATGTTGCCAAATATCAGAAAAAGGACGGTCTTTTACATTCCCAAGACTATGGTTCCACCAAAACGTGTCAGGATGTACATTGCCAAGATTATCAATATTCGAAATATTAATACCTGAAGAATTCCCCCCCCAACGCTGAAGATGCTGACGTAATAAGTCTGCACGTTCGGGAAAGTTTTTTTCGACCCAATGCAGTAGATAAACACCATCTGCATCGTTATTCCCAGTGACATATTCGGTATTTTTGCCCGCGACCACGTCTTCCCAGGCGCGCTGAAACAGTAAATCCATCGCATCACGGGTCGTTTTGAAATACGCATCGCCTTTTCGATTTCGCTTGCCTCGCCCAGAGTAATTCAAGTGCGACAAATAGAATTTTTCAATATGGCGCTCGTCCATAATATTGAGAAGCGCGGGTAAATCTTCACAGTTTTGCTCAGTCAAGGTAAAACGCAAACCTGCCTTTATATCGTTCTCCTTGCAAAGTTCCAGACCCCTCAACGCGGCATCGAAACCACCCTGCATTTGCCGAAACTCATCGTTGTTTTCGCGCAAGCCATCGATACTGACGCCCACGTAATCAAAACCCACTGCCGCAATTTTCTTGATATTATCGTCATCAATCAGCGTGCCATTACTCGACAAACCAACGTAAAAACCTTTTTCTTTCGCGCGGGTGCCAATGTCGAAAATATCCGGCCTCAGGAGCGGTTCGCCACCCGAAAGAATTAAAACCGGCACCCGAAAATCTCTTAAGTCATCCATCACCGTGAAGACTTCTTCGGTAGACAGTTCTCCTTTAAAATGCGTATTAGCCGAAGTGGTATAGCAGTGCTTGCAGGTTAGATTGCAACGTCGAATCAGATTCCAAATCACGACAGGTCCAGGCGGTTTTCGCTCCTGACCAAGCGGTGTTTGTTCGTGTAATATTTTCATGTATTGAGTGATACGAAACATCGATTATTCGCCTATCGTCTTTTCAGGCCCTGCCTCAACGGCTGTGTTACTTTCATTACCAGCAACGGGCTCGGCCGCTATTCTCAAGCCGGTTTTCTTTAATATTCGTGTACTATATAACACATCGCTTGCCCGGCAATCCTCACCCAGCAAAGTGCTTATGGTTTCAATATAACCCGCCACTTCCTTCTTGCTCTTGCCATGCACCATGGCAAACAGGTTGTAGCTCCACAGCGGCAAATGACGCGGACGATGATAGCAATGGCTGACAAACGGCAATGCACCCATTGCCTGCCCGAGCTCTTTTACCTTGTCATCGGGCACATCCCATACCGTCATGCCATTGGTTCGATATCCGAGCTTATAGTGATTGGGGACGGCAGCGATACGTCTTATTTTTCCACTGTCCAGCATCTTTCTGAAACTATCCATCACTTCTTCTGCCGTCACACCAAGTGCTGCAGCCAGCACATGATAAGGACGTGGGGCAACGGGCAGACCTTTCTGAGTCAGCAGAATCAGCTTTCGATCAAGCTCTGACAAGACAGGAGGAGAGTCTGCAATTTGATCATGACCGGTTTGACAATTGTTCATAAGCGTCTCACACCGTGAGGAAGAATCCGACATAAAACTCCTCCTGTTTGGGCATGTTGTAAACATGATACCCGGTATCTTGTTCTATTTTAGCGATCGCTTCATCTAGCTGTTCCGGTTTTTCTGTCGCAATGACAAACCACATATTCAGCTCATGCGTTCGTTGATAATTGTGCGCAATTTCCGGCATCGCGTTAACGAGTTTGGCCACGCGATTAAAGTCATCCTCTGGAATAGCCATGGCCGCCAGTGACACTGCGCCGCCCAGATGTTCAGCATGAAACATCGGGCCAAAACGAGACAGACGTTTGTCTTCCAGCATGTCAGATAATCGGGAAATCAGCGTTCCGACATCCGTTCCAAGCTCTTCGGCCACCTCGGCATAGGGGTACTCGCAGACCGGAAAGCCATACTGCAATTTATTGATAATATCGCGATCCAATTGATTCATAGCGCGACTCCAGTACAACGTTTATCAGGCACTGACAAAGCAGAATTTGCTGAAGGCAAATCGGCAGTCGCAATGTGCGAAGACGAAGCTCGTGTATAGTGCCCGCCTTTTTGTTTAAACTGGCACGTGCTGAACAATACATCCCTGGAAATAGCCTGAAGGCCGCACAATTCGACCAACTGCGCGACATGATCTGCGACCGTATCGCGATCACGGCTGTGAATCATGCAGAACAGGTTATAAGGCCAATGTGGCAAACGACGTGGGCGGCGATAACACAGGCTTACCAGACCTGATTGCTTGAAAGCTTCACCCACTTTATCAACTTTGTCGTCAGGAACATCCCACACCACCATCGCATTCGAGGTAAAACCAATTCGATGATGGTTAGTGACCAGACCAATGCGTTTAATCAAGCCGGTATCAAGCCAGCCTTGCAAGGTATTAATAATGCGCTGAGGATCGGTGACCTCCAGCATGTCGGCCAGGCTGACAAAGGGTTCGCTGGTTAGTGGCAGGCCATCCTGAATCATCGCGCGTAATTTTTGCTGCTGGTCAGCATTCAGCAACTCAGCCTTAAGGGCGCTCCCGCCAGATGTGGCACGCGATGATGATTTGGAATGTTCTTTCATATGTCCGGTGAAGCGCTTTTTGAATCCTCTATCTGGACCAACATGAAAACTCAAGTCAATGTGATAGGATTTTTCCATCGGCAAGCACAGAATCGGATAGCCTGTCGTTTTCTCCATATCATTCAGCACGCTTTGCAGATGTACCTCCGACGGGGCCGTTACCACAAACCAAAGATTGTAATGATGCTCCCGAGCATAATTATGATTGACCTCTGTATACTGATTGATTTGATCTGCAACCGCTGTCAGTTTTTCGGGCTCAACTTGCATCGCAGCCAACAGACTGGCACCGGCTCTTCGGTGATCAAATACCGGGCCTATTCGCGTCACCACGCCTGTTTCCTTGAGTTCCTGTAGTTTGCTGAGAATATCAGACTCGCTATAACCCAGCGAAGCTGCCATTTCCAAATAGGGCCTCGAACTTAGCGGAAAATCACGCTGGTAGGCGTCTAGCAGCTCTGTCGTTAATGTGTCGATATTCATCTTCATACTACAACCCTAAACGATGTGCACGAGCGGTAAAGAAAATACCACTGGGACTGTCGGCATCAAATTGATTTAGTCTTTCCAAGGTGCGAGTATCATAAATATCAACCCGGTTCAGGTCGCGCACCGATACCCAGACATGCTCGCCCCGCGGGGTAAACTCCATATGCAGCACGCCCTTTCCGGGTGTCAGTGTTTTAGCGATCACCCGGGATTCTGCATCGATAATTTGTAATGTGTCGTTATTTGGGAAAGCAAAATTAACCCAGATTTGACGACCATCCGGACGGGCCATGACAAAAATTGGCTGACCGTGAACAGCGATCTCGCCCACTTGCTGCCAGGTGTTTATATCCACGACAAGTACCTTGTGCTGGCCAACTGCCGGAACAAATGCATAGTTCCCCGCTATCGCCCAACCTTCAAGATGGGGCATTTTGTACACGGGTAATTTTTGCTGCCCCTTACCATAGTCGGGCAAGATCCTTTTAACACCTCGCTCAGGATGCCACAAGTCCAGCATCGCCATGCCATCTTCACCAAACAAGCCCGCAATATAGTGGCGGCCATCTGGCGATATCAACGCGTCATAGGGTTGTCGGCCAACTTGGGTGAACTTGGTCAGTACAGGGCTTTTCTCTTTCCCGCCTGAGAAGTCAGCGATCCAGATTTCATCACTATCGAACAGGCTGAAGACAAATTTTTGCCCCGGCGCATCCACCAAACCAACGACCTTGGAGCGCAATTGCTTACCTGTACGGGGGTCGGTAAATTCACTGGCGGGGATATCAGCGATCAAGTTCAGGTTGTCGCTATCAAACACTTTCACGCCACCAGGTGAATAGTTAGACACGGCAATCAATTGACCGTCCTGACTGATTGCGCCACCAATACTATTGCCCGACTGGATCACCCGTTTGTCGATACGGCTCGTTAACAAATCAATTTTGCTCAATCCACCGTCACGACCAAAAATATAGGCGTAACGTTCGTCGCGTGAAAAGACAATGGAGGCATGAGATAAATCCCCTAGCTCAGAGATCTGACTAATCGCTTGCTGGTCACCGGTATCAACCAGTTTCACACTGCCCGTTGCGCGCTCAATAATAACGCCCATATCACCGGTGGCTCTTAGTCCACCCGATAGCCCTTCTGAACCAATCGGGCCGAAAGACATTGAGGCACAAGATGCAAGCAAAATAGATACACCCAATAACAGCACCGCTTTAATCATCTTGATGAATCACTCCCGCTTTAAGGCTGTTTGCAATCCAGTTAGCATCTAATTCTGACAAGATACCTTTCCAGGGCGGCATGGGCGTACCCGGTCGTCCATACAGAATAATTGCGCTGATATCCGCCACACTGTATTGCTTAAGATTTTCAGGTAACAATGCTGGCCCCAGGCCACCCTTGAGCAACATGCCATGGCAGGAACCACAATCCTGTTTCACCATATATGTTAACTCTTGCTGCCGGGCTGAATCGACGATCTTTGGATCCGAAGCCGAACGTGCTTCTTTAACGATCACGGTTCCGGTCATCTTAGGGTGCGGTCCGCATCGATAGGGAAACACCCCTGCTTCGTTGAACGTTCTGGTCACGCTCTCTTCGGGAAAGAAATACTCTGCTTCCGGGTCGCCAAGCTGCTCAAACCAGACACTGTGATATTGACGTTTTTCCTGGTTAAGCCAGCGTACCGTATCGCCTTTGCTGATGGTAATCTGGGCCGGGACAAACTGCATTTTATACAGACTCACCTCAATGGTTTCAGCAAACAGCAGCGCACTCCCGCCCCCCAAAAGAAGCACGCTGCTGACACCCAAATAGCGCACCAAAGCACAAAGCTTCACCATCTAACCCCACCTAAGCTGCATTACTGCTTCACAGCATTAATTTCAACATTGGAGTTGTTAAAGCCAAGCTTATACCCCAATGAAACGTGATGAAAACGACCGTCGCTATAATCATCATGAATGGCAAATCCAAAGTTGTAGATTTGATCAAGCGCCAGATCGAGATTGTCTTCTGTTCCTGACTTAAGCGGACGCTTAACATCAACGACCCATTGATTGCCTTTTTTACTGGCGAAAAATTCGCTAATTACACCTTCTTTCATATAGCGGTCAGCTAGGATATTTCCATCTTCGGTTTGCTTAACACCTGCCTTATAACGAACGATATCCATGAAGTGTTTTGCCGCAAATTCAGATTGAATCTCAGCCTCTGATTTGCGTTTATCCCAACCGCCGAGCGGCTTTTTATTGCGCCCCTTAATCTCGATCTTGGTGCGGCTTTCTTTAATATACTTGGTCACATTCTGCCCTTCGGGCGCAAATGGCATGCCATCCAGATCTGCGTGACAGGTGCCCCAGCAACCGGCACGGTCCGCATACTCTACCTCGTCTGTTGCCAACATAAAGGCCAGTTTCATCGCGTTATCCGGGTCCATTTTTCCGCCCTCTACAAATGGAGCAGGCTGATGTGAGGTATCCTCCCATGCGAACTGCAGATACAGGTTTTGCTTATCATAAGCCGCTTTTATCGCCACCGGAATACTACCTCGCTTACCGGGAATAACCTGGTCCTCCAGCTTTTCACCCGATACGATTAAATCACCCATCGCCTCAACTTCTTCCTCATGACAGTCAAAACAACGGTCTCCCTTGTTAAAGGGTCGCTTGCCGCCATGTTTACGGCCCAATGCCCACTCCATCGATGATGTTCCTGGGTAGAACACCGTTATCTCTCTGGTCGGAACAGACACCCAATTAATGGCGGATTGCTTGGAATCCGCTTTGGCAGTCGCTTTTTTGGTCGCCTTTTTAGGCGCCAGTGCTGCTTGCTTTTTAGCTTCTTCCGCCGCTAGAGCTGCTGCTTCTGCCGCTTGTTTTGCTTCTTCCGCCGCTTTTTTTGCGGCTTCGGCAGCCAGTCTTTTCTTCTCTTCTTTCTCTGCCGCTTCTTTGTCTAAAAAGGCTTGCCAGTGCGCTGGTATTTCAATTGCTTGATCTGGGTGAGGCTCGATCAACGCCTCGATTTCTTCATCGCTTAACTGCTCATGTACTGGCTTGTGAGCAATCCCTTTATGACAATCAATACAAGTGCCTCCTGACGTCATTGCATTCAAGTGTTGCTTACGTGCACGAGGCTTTTGCTCTTCCGGCTGCATCGTCGTGTAATCATGACAGTTACGACACTCTCTGGAATCGCTGCTTTTCATGTCATGCCAAACACTCTTCGCCATCTTCAAGCGTTTCGCATCAAATTTTTCAGGGGTATCGATTGTACCCAGTGCTTTATGGAGTAACTCGTTTGACGCCTTAATCTTTCTAACAACCTTGTGAACCCAGGGATCTGGAACGTGACAATCCGAACAGGTTGCCCTCACACCACTTCGGTTCTGATAGTGAATGGTTTTCGTATATTCCTGGTAGACGTTGTCTTCCATTTCATGACAGCTAATACAAAACTCAAGCGTATTTGTCTGCTCCATTGCCGTGTTAAAGCCGCCCCAGAATATGACGCCCAGCAACATAAAAAACAGTGCGGCAGCCACCGTGGCACCAAACATGACCTTTCGCGACAGCAAACCATTCAGTTTTTGTGCTGCACTCATTGGACGTACTCCCCAGCAAATTTATTTCAGTAATTCGTTGATTAATTGTGTAAAAAAAGGGGGAGGCAAGCTCCCCCTTGTCAAGAATCTGACTGCCTAAGCAATCAGGTAACGTGGTTAATTCGGTTGTGAACGTTGAATTTACCCGTTGGTGTGGTCAGACCTTTAATACGCTTGATCTCTTTCAGCGTCTTCGCATCATAGATCACGATTTCACCTGTTGGGTTCTTGTTGTCTTTACGGTTCCAGACAGAGACCCAAACTTCTGAGCCGTCATCGTTGAATTCCATATGAACCGCCACTTTACCTTCTTCTTCAGTCACACGAATAGTCTTAACGATTTCACGAGACTCCTTGTCGAAGACCTGAACGCTTTGCTGAATTTCTGGCTCTGGGTGCTTAGTCTGGTCAGCCCATACGTACTTGGATGTTGGGTGAGTTCGAATAAAGACACCTGCACCATCCGTTTCAACTTCGTAGCATAGTTTCCAGGCTTTATCCGCATTATTGATTGGGTCACTACCCCAAACAGAGACTAGACCGACACCTAGATGAGTCGTACCTGAAACCTGACCACACTTAGGATCGATCCAGTTTGCACCAGGACCTGGGTGAGGCTTGGCATCCGTATCGATCATTGCTTCCAGCTTACGATCTTTAGTATCAACAACCACCATCTTGTCAGACGCGTTTGCAGCAATCTGGAAGTAGCGGCCTGAAGGATCGAAGAAGCCATCGTGAAGGAACTTGGCAGAATTAATTTGCTCAATTCGCAAGTTATCCAGATCAGTGTAGTCAACCTGCCACATTTGACCCAGCTCTTTTACAGCAACCAGGAAAGTAGGCTCATTAGGTGTTGTGTAGATTGCAGCAACACGCGCTTCATTCACGTAATTACCATCAACATCAATACCACGAGTAGAAACCACTTTCAGCGGTGCCATCGTTTCTGCGTCAAGAATAACGAAGTGAGGCGGCCAGTAACCACCACCGATAACGTATTTACCATCACCAGAAACAGCGACGTCACGTGCGTCATAAGCCATTTGAGTCTCAGCAACCAGCATACTGCCCGGCTTTTGCCACAAGTCGATCTTGGTCATCTTACCGTCACGGCCCTGGGTGTACCAGAAACGGCCCGTTTCGTACTTGTCGTCATGCTGAGTTTTATGATGCTCTGAGCCCTTGATAACGTGTACTGCGTAACCGGTATCGATATGATCGATCACATCTTTGGTATCACCATCAATGATTGCAACCTTACCCGCATCACGCTCAATAACGACGAAGAAGTTCTTCCAGTTACGACCATGAAGTGGTTTGGTTGGGTAGTCTTTAGGTGCGGTATAAACTTTGTGACGCTCTTTCATCAACTCAAGTGGCATTTCAGGTGGCACCGGTGGCTCCAACTGGATGTACTTGGCCAGCAGATCGATATCCGCTTTGCTGAAGATATCGTCGAAGTTGTTCATGCCTCCTTCGGTTCCAAGCTCAATGATTCTTGAAAGCTTCTTAGTACCCGCTTTCAAAGTATCCTTTGGCATTAGGCTTTTACCCGTTGCACCTTTACGGAGAACTCCGTGACAACCGGCGCAACGCTGAAAGTACATGGATTTTGCTTTGTCAAATTCTTCAGGGGTCAGTGTCGGTGCTTCATTGGCAGCAGCACTGGCACCACCGCCCACCCCAAGCCCTAAAGCCAAGGTTAAAGCTGACAATGCTAGTTTAGTTTTTTTCATTGATAGCGAACTCCTATTTTTTGCCACCACTTGCGATCGCATCTAACTGCTCGCGACAAGCGCTCATGACAAGTTCTCGGTAAAACTGATAAATATAAATTAATTTAGATTTGTTTCAGGTCGTATGATTTGCCTTCCTGGCTCATAGTTATCAGCACCCGGATCACGAACGCCTCACTCAATACGCCTGATATGCCGTCCTTTTTTGGCACCAAACGAGGATATGTTACTGAGCATTTTTATTTTTGATCGATATCAAGAAAACAGTGGAAAGCCAGCCACAGCAGTACTCACAACGAGGTAGACTATAACCCTAAAGTCTAGGTAAAAATTCGAAAAAGGGGCATAATCTGGACAAAAGCCCAGACTCAAATTAAACGCGTGGTGTCATCTCAAGAATCTGCACAATGCCGTCGTCACCTTTAGGTCGAGACGATGAGACAGTTTGATTTAAGTCAAATTCATAAGGCTTGCGCTCACCATTGCGATCAATCTCAAGGTTTTCGAAATCAAATAATTGAGTATCAGCGAGCTGTGAGGGGGCGACATTCTGTAGTGAACTGAAAATCGACTCGATACGTGAGGGGTTGGTTTTTTCCCAATCAAGCAGCATTTTTTTCACCTCTTGCCGTTGCAGCTTTTCTTGTGAGCCACAAAGGTTACAAGGAATGATCGGAAATTGTCTTATGTCTGAAAAGGCTTTGATATCACGCTCTCGACAGTAAGCCAGGGGACGGATGATGATATTGCGTTTGTCGTCTGACAACAGCTTTGGCGGCATGGCCGACAGCCTCGACCCATAAAACATGTTCAAAAACAGGGTTTCTACGATATCGTCTTTATGATGTCCAAGCGCAATTTTGTTGGCGTTAATGTCTTCCGCAAAAGCATAGAGTGTGCCGCGCCTTAAACGCGAACATAAACCGCAGGTGGTCTTGCCTTCCGGAATTTTGGATTTAACGATGGAATAGGTATCACGATCGACGATGTAGTACTCAATGCCGAGTTGCTCAAGGTATTCAGGCAGAACATGCTCAGGGAAATCAGGCTGTTTCTGATCAAGATTCACCGCAATCAGTTCAAAATCGATCGGCGCGCTGATTTTCAGGCTCATCAAAATACTGAGCAAGGTATAGCTATCGGCGCCTCCCGATAGGCAAACCATCACCCGGTCACCCGCCTCGATCATATTGAAATCGGAAATGGCTCGCCCTGCCCCACCACGCAGCTTTTTCTGCAGTTTGTTGAACTCGTATTTGTCTGCGCCATTCAAAGCTTGCATATCGACCTCTTAAAATCACAATCCGCCTGTTTATCAGGCGCGCGCATTATCCTAAAAAACGCAGTTGGATCACGAAAGTATGCGCAAACCCTTGGCGCACCTAGAAAATCCGTGAAAGATCGACTCACCAGTAAGGTGAGCGCGACTTCCCCGAATTTCCTATGCACACCAATATCTTACATGTCTTTTCCGCGCCCAACTGCGGTTTCTAGGATTATAACGAATTTGTACAAATGACGATAACTTTGCTTAGATAGAAAGACACGACGCAACGCAACCATAAGAACATGGAATTACTGGATTCGATTCTGCCTGCCATCAGTGCCTATTTTGATGCGCATCAACGATGCACTGAACACGAACTGATCAGCCATTTACAAAAGCGTAAAATCGAGCCTTTCGATCAGCTCAATCTTCGGCACAGCAAAGATTTGTTTTGTGCGCATTTTCTAACCCGACATGCCTTGTATCAACTCCAAAACCACTACCAGGAGAACGCATCTTACTGCCTGAAAATCGAACTCACTCAAATCGAGCGACTAAGCTATTTAAGCGGCTCGTATCACATCACGCCTCACGATGCTCTGAAAGCTTATTATCTGGATATCAGCCATTATTTTGAAACCGGGGAAGATGAGATCAACGAACTGCTCACGCATTTCTGGCAAAAATATCTGGCACAGGATGACAAATTACAAGCACTACAGGTACTCGGGTTGCCCGCCAATGCAGACTACGCAGCCATTAAAAAACACTATCGCAGTCTCGCCCAAAAAAACCACCCCGATAAAGGTGGCTGCGCAGAGCAATTTGCAAAAATTTCGGCAGCCAAAACGATTCTGGATACGGTTTTTCGTTAAACCTTGATCCACTCAGCCAATAAAAATCAGCACACGATCCTGTTTCGCTGTACTCCGAGATCAAGCACTCCATCTGAACTGCTGATGCTGGCCTCCACAAGGTCGCCCTGTTTCAGGTAATTTGAACTGGCATGCTGACGTTTTAGAAACATCTGCCACTTTAACGCTTCGGGCAGCAAGGCCGCTAGCCGTTGTATCATTGGCGCTGGAATTGACAGAGCGCAGCCCTCTGGCGTTCCCGTTGAAACCAGGTCACCTGGCGCCAGGTCTTGTAGCCCTGACAACTCCGTGAGCGTTGCCGCAGGCGGGTAAATCATATTCGCAGTCACCCCGCTTTGCCGTTCTTCGCCGTTAACCGTTAGCTTTAGATGCAAATCATTAAGATAACGGTAGTCATCTTGCTCCAACAGCGCCAGAAACGGGCCGACCGGTCCGAACGTTCGATAACTCTTTCCTTTGTAAAACTGCATCTGCGGAATTTGAATATCGCGTGCGGAATAGTCATTCACGATTACCAGGCCAGCAATATAGCGTGGCAAATCCTGCTGTGAAATCGTACGGGGCGAATCTATCGTCTCGCCTATCACCAGACCCAGCTCAATTTCGTAGTCCAGCAGCGACACAAAATCAGGAATAAGCACGTCAGCATCCGCCGCGCACATACAGCTGGAAGCCTTTCGGAAAAACATATTGAAGCGGTTTTGATCCGGGTCCATCCCCGATTCCATCTTGTGTTGCCGATAATTGACGCCCTGACAAATAAACTGCTGGTTGTGTGTGACCGGTGACAGCAGCGTAATCTCATCAAACGAAATTGCGTCACCCACCTGCTGACGCCACGCGTTCAAACTGAAGTTGCAAATCAATTCACCCGTACTCAGGTAGCGCTCTTTCAAGGGATGAATATCACTCCCCTGCAGCACGCCCCAGTCACACACACCCTCTTGTTCATAACGCACAATATTTACTGCCATAACGGTTTCTCCGTCCAGAACCTGGCTTGCTCAAGCTCATACGCCAGTTCCAGCAGCGTGCGCTCTCGCCCCACATTGGCGGCAAGCTGAATTGACACCGGCAAGTGATGCTCTGTCAGGCACGCGGGAAGTGAAATCGCCGGGCCACCGGAAACATTTGCCAGGGGCGTAAATCCGACATACGCTGACAAACGATCTTTCAGCACATCAAAGGGGGTCTGTGGGTTAATGTACCCTAATTCAGGCGTCGTATGACTGAGAACCGGCATCAGCAGAACGTCATAGCGTTCAAACATAGCCAGGTATTGACGCCCGCCCTGTTTTAAGCGTTTGAATGCGCCCGGCATCAGGTGGACATGGCGCTTGAAATAATGACCCAAGCCCATGGTTAGGCCATCCAGACGCCGGGCGTCAAAATTCCGGTTAATCGTGGCCCTGCCGCTCAGCTGAAGCGTATATGCCAGCATTGCCCAGTACAAGCCAAAGTCTTCCGCAAATGTTGATTTAACCGGCAACGCAGCAAATTCAACATAATGCCCTAAATCTGACAGTTCATTTGCCGTTTTCTCCACCGCTTTCAGGGTATGCGAATCAATTTGCGTGCCGGAAATGGATTGCGTGACCACAGCAATTCTTAAGCGTTTTTTATTGGGACGCTCAACCAGGCCAATCGGCGGCAGTTTTTTGTTGCGATAGTATGTTTCAGCACCAGCATGAAAATAAGCCGTATCTCTCACCGATCGGCTGACAACCCCTTCACTGACGATATTGATCGGCAAAAAGCGAGCATGATCTGAATTGAGATGGCGTCCGCGACTGGGCTTCAAGCCGATCAGGCCACAACAGGCCGCCGGGATACGAATCGACCCGCCACCATCATTGGCGTGGGCAATCGGCACCACGCCCGCCGCAACCAGGGCTGCTGCCCCGCCTGAAGACGCACCTGCCGAGTAATCCGTATTCCAGGGGTTAGGCGTGACTTGCCGGTGCGCTGGCTCCGTGGTTGCATTGAGGCCAAATTCAGGTAAAGCGCTTTTACCCAGTAACGTGAAACCCTGCGCGAGATACTGGCGGGCATAGGGGCCGGTTTTGGATTCAGGCCCTGCCCTAAAGGCATCGCAGCCATATTGAGTCGGCAGACCGGCAACGGGTGTATTGTCTTTAACAAACGTCGGCACCCCCGCAAATACACTCGGTGCCATGTTGCGAGCCGTGTGTTCTGCCTGCTCCAGCGCCTGCGAAAAACAATTAAATGCGATGGCATTCAGCTCCGGTTCAACCCGCCGGGCACGCACTATCGCCGCTTCAATCACCTCGGCAGGCTGCAGCGCTTTGCTTGCGATCAAACGGGCAAGTGCCAGACCATCGTGATTCGACAACACATCGTCACTGAACGCATGAACTATTTTGTTATTATCCATATTGCTTAGGGCCAGTTGAGAAACAGCATCGCTGAGCCCGTTACCAGAGTGAGCAAAAGCACGCCAAAGGCAAGCCATTTAATGGCGGGCGATGACTGGCGTGGTAGCTCGGGCTCGACGGTTATTGCGCGTATCGGCGGTTCAATCATAGACTGCAGCTGCAACGATTTTTTATACCGCATGTAGATAACAGCACCAATAATGACCAGCACGGTAATCAGAATTTTTGTCAGCATTATTTTATCCTAGAAAATGCACCGCTTAGGCACGAAGAGAGTCTGCCACCAGAAATGCCAGTTCCAATACCTGATCCGCATTCAAACGCGGGTCGCACTGGGTCTTATAACACTCTGCCAAATCAGCATCACTTATTTTATAAGCACCGCCCGTACATTCGGTCACGTGCTGGCCGGTCATCTCCAAATGAATACCACCGGCATGTGTACCTTCCGCTTTGTGCGCCGCAAAGAAATATTGAATCTCTGTTAAAATCGCATCGAAGTCGCGCGTTTTATAGCCACTGGAGGCTTTCGTGGTATTGCCATGCATCGGATCTGAACTCCAAACAACGTGTCGACCCTCCTGTTTAACCCGGCGTAACAATGCCGGAAGTTTCTCGGCCAGTTTGTCTGCGCCCATACGCGTGATCAAGGTCAGTCGGCCTGGATCGTTATCCGGGTTCAGCGCATCAATCAGCTGCATTAATTCAGTCTCCTTGATGTTCGGCCCTACTTTTACCCCAACCGGGTTATGAATGCCGCGAAAAAACTCGACATGCGCATGATCCAGCTGCCGGGTACGCTCTCCGATCCACAACATATGGGCTGAACAGGCATACCACTTGCCGGTCAGGGTATCGGTGCGTGTTAAGGCTTGCTCGTAAGGTAGCAGCAACGCCTCGTGAGAGGTAAACAACGTTGTTTCGTGGAGCGCCGGGGTATTTTGCGCATTGATTCCCACCACCTCCATAAAGGAAAGGGAGTCTTGAATTCGATGAGCAAGGTCTTGATAACGTTCTTTCAGCGGATTGTTTTTCAGAAAAGCCATATTCCAGCCATTGACCTGATGCAGGTCTGCCAATCCTCCCTGAGCGAAGGCACGCAACAAATTCAGGGTCGAGGCTGAACGATAATAGGCCTCAACCAAACGACCCGGATCTGGCTTGCGAGCGGCCTCGGTAAATTCGGAACTGTTGACAATATCCCCCCGATAGCTTGGCAAAGACACGCCCTCAATTTCTTCGAAATCCGCAGAACGCGGCTTGGCATATTGACCGGCCATGCGCGATACTTTGGTGACCGGGCAACGCCCCGCAAACGTTAGCACAATCGCCATTTGCAGAATCACTTTAAAGGTGTCACGAATTTTCGGTGCATTGAACTCATCAAACGATTCCGCGCAGTCACCGCCTTGCAGCAAGAAACCTTTACCCTGTGAGACCTCACCCAACTGCCGATACAACTCACGGGTTTCTGCCGCAAACACCAAAGGCGGATAGCCGAGCAACTGCCGTTCCACCTGCTTCAGCTGGTGGGGGTCATCGTAATGAGGTTGTTGTAAAATGGGGTAGTCGCACCAGCTATCGGGTCGCCATTGAGCCATAATGAATTCCGTATTTTGTCGAAAAAAAAGTACTGTGAAACGATACCCGATTCTAACGCGAATCCCTACTATTTCTTTGGTATCGAAATTCGTGACATGTTAGACGACTTGCGACAAAGATTGACCTTGGCTCAGACCATATCCGGCAATTTCAGACAATACCGCGCGCGTTTAACCCCGCCAATTCGTCATCACTCAGATTGAGCAGATCTTTCAAGACTTCATGGGTATGCGCACCGAGCTTCGGCCCGGACCAATCGGTTCTACCGGGCGTGGACTGCATCTTGGGAATCATCGCCGGAATTTTCAGCGGTTTGCCATCGATTTCAACTTCTTCGAACATGCCTCGTGCCTGATAATGTGGGTCGTTGAACATATCCTCCACACTGTAGATCGGGCCGACTGGCACACGCTGCGCTTCGAGAACCGCAATAATCTCAGTTGATGTGTGCTGCCGACACCAATCGCTGATGGCTTCATCAATCGTTTGTTCATGCACCACACGACCCGAGTTATCGGCCATCTCCGGATGACAGGCCAGGTCCTCTCGACCCGCAGCAGTCATTAGGCGTTTGTAAATTGAATCGCCATTGCCGCCGATGATGACGTATTTATTGTCAGCACAGCGATAGGTATTGGTCGGCACGATCCCGGTAACGGTGGTACCCGAGGCCTCGCGAATTGCGCCGCAACCGGAATACTCTGGCACCACGCCTTCCATCAGACTGAAGACGGCTTCGTACAAGGCCACATCTAGCACCTGCCCTTCGCCAGTACCATTATTCATGCGTTCAATGATTGCCAGCGCGATGCCCAATGCCGCATGAATAGCGGCCAAGGTATCACCGATACTCAGATTGGGGCGAACCGGTGCCTCGCCCGGAAATCCATTCACATGCCGAAAACCGCCAAAACCCTCACATACCGAGGCAAACCCGGGCTTGGAGGAATACGGCCCATCCTGACCATAGCCGGAAATACGCGTGTAAATAATGCCGGGGTTGGTCTGTTTAATTTCATCTGGACCGAGACCCCATTTTTCCATCAGACCGGGTCGGAAATTTTCGACCAGTACATCCGCCGTATCCAACAACTGACGAACCAGCTTGCGGCCTTCTGCCGTTTTCAAGTCAACCGTGACCGATTTTTTGTTACGCCCTAAACTGTGCCACCAATATGACGTGCCATTTTCCAGCAAACGCCAGCCACGCAAGGCATCGCCGCCCTCAGGCGGCTCAATTTTAATGACCTCGGCACCAAAATAGCCCAGCATTGAACCGGCAAACGGCCCTGCGAGTAATTGGCCCATTTCAATAATACGAATGCCTTCCAGCGGCCTGTTACGTAACAAAGATTTAGACATCATTTATCCTGAACTAGGGTTTGTGATCGGAAAAGGGATCATTTAATTCAGCTATTCGCCGAATAAAATCGTCGGCCGGTAACGGCTTGCTGTAGAAATAGCCTTGGTAGTCGAGACAGCCGTGCGCCTGTAAAAAGCGCTGCTGGCCCTCGGTTTCAACGCCTTCGGCGATCAGCTCAAGGCCCAGTTTAATGGCCATCGCGATCGTTGACTCGACAATGCTGGCATCATCTTTGTCTTCCAGGATATCGCGCACAAAGGTCTGGTCAATCTTAATCTTGTTGATTGGCAAGCGTTTAATATAGGCGAGAGACGAGTAGCCGGTACCAAAATCGTCGATGGAAAAGCGAACGCCGAGCGCTTTCAGACGAGACATTTTTTCGGAAACCTCATCCACATCGCTCATCAATAGATTTTCCGTCACTTCCAGCTCCAGCGCAACGGGGTTAATGCCTGATGCATTAAGCGCCGCAATCACATCATTTTCGAAGGCGGGGTGGTTGAACTGGTGCGGGCTAACATTAACGGCAATACGCTGAATAGCCTTATGGCCGCTGGCATGCCACTGTGCTAACTGCGCACAGGCTTCTTCGATGACCCAGCGACCAACCTCCTGAATCAGGCCGGTATCTTCGCAGACAGGAATAAAATCATCGGGCCCTACCCGACCCTTGACCGGATGATTCCATCGAATCAAAGCCTCTGCTGCCATGCACCCCTGCCGGGCGTTAAACTGCGGCTGGTAGTGCAATACAAACTGATGCTCTCTAACCGCCACCCTCAAGGCGCGCTCCATCTCCAGCCAGGCATCTGCCGCCGCTTGCAGGCTCGGGTCAAAAAAACGGATGGTATTGCGCCCCATTTTTTTGGCCAGGTACATGGCATTGTCAGCCTGTCTCAGGAAATCTTCGCTGGTATCATCCTGGGCGGGAAACAGTGTTACGCCGATGCTGGGTGAGGTATGCAACTCATGTTTTCCTGCGACAAAGGGCTTGTCAAACACCCGTAGCACCTTGTGCGCAACCTTTTCGGCAAAATTGCCAGCCTCGTGTTTGTTCGCGCCAATATCGGTAACGACGATGACAAATTCATCCCCGCCTATCCGTGCGACGGCATCTTCCGTTCGCAACACCTCGTTCAGCCGACTCCCGACCTGTCGCAACAGCTCGTCACCAACACTGTGCCCCAATGAGTCGTTAATGGTCTTAAAGCGATCGAGGTCAATAAACAGTAGTGCCCCGAGTGACTGTCTGCGCTTACAAATGGCAATTGACTGACCGAAACGCTCTAGAAACAATCGGCGATTAGGTAGCTCGGTCAGGGGATCGAAGAATGCTAACCGATGAATCTGCGCTTCGTGCGCTTTTTTCTCACTAATATCGCGAAAAACCCCAATATAGTG
>Ga0316207_10002129_pt1 | contig 21415 bp, 21 predicted proteins | sample 6weekpyrite_MG_FD_204943 | JGI IMG/M metagenome (GOLD analysis project Ga0316207, IMG submission 204943) | Microbial mat bacterial communities from mineral coupon in-situ incubated in ocean water Damariscotta River, Maine, United States -... | ecosystem: Environmental > Aquatic > Marine >...
GATCGGTGCAAACAGCGTTGTCATTAATGATGTGCCTCCGAATAGCACGGTAGTCGGCATGCCTGGGCGGATTGTGAATAAAGAAACATGAAAGTTGCCTATTTTACCAACCAGTACCCCAAGGTAAGTCATAGCTTTATCAGGCGTGAAATTAATGCACTTGACAGACAGGGTATTGAAATTGAGCGTTATGCACTCAGGGTGGATGCAGAAGAGCTGGTTGATGATGAAGATAAGGGCGAACTCAATAAAACGCGCTACATTCTGAAACAACCGTTCTGGGTGTTTATCCAGGCTTGTTTCCTTCAGTTATTCAAAAAACCGCTACGTTTCATCAAGGCTTTGATGTTGGCCATAAAGGTTGGCTGGAAATCTGATCGGGGCCTGGTCAGGCATTTGTTTTATTTTCTCGAGGCTTGCCTGCTTGAAAGGTGGTTGAGCCATAGTGATGCATCACACGTTCATGTCCACTTTGGTACAAATTCTACCGTAGTTGTCATGTTGACACACATACTGGGTGGCCCGCCATATAGCTTTACCGTACACGGCCCGGAAGAGTTCGATAAACCTGAATTTCTTTCTATTGGTAAGAAGATAGAGCATGCAGCCTTTGTCGTGGCAATCAGCTCCTTTGGAAAAAGCCAGTTGTACCGCTGGGTACCTAATAATCAGTGGGAAAAGGTTAAGGTTGTACATTGTGGCCTGGAAGAGGCTTTTTACAATATCGACATTGAACCGGCCAGACAAAATAACAAGCTTGTCTGTGTAGGCAGGCTCTGTGAACAGAAGGGTCAACTCCTGCTGGTTGAAGCGGTGGCGAAGTTGGTAGAAGAAGGAGAAGACCTTCAGCTTGTTCTTGCCGGCGACGGGCCGACGCGTGCAGATGTTGAGGCGTTGATCGAGCAGCATGATATTGCATCTAATATAACCATAACGGGCTGGGTAAGCAGTGACCGTGTTAGAGAAGAATTACTGGATTGTACCGCACTGGTATTGCCCAGCTTTGCGGAAGGTCTGCCTGTTGTCATTATGGAGGCAATGGCCTTGGGTCGGCCCGTGGTGACAACCTATATTGCGGGGATCCCTGAGCTGGTTATCCCAGGCGAGAATGGCTGGTTGGTACCAGCTGGATCGTTAGAATCACTCGTAACAACACTACGTGAAGTGCTCCATACACAAGATGATGAGATACGGCGATTGGGTGGCAATGCGCGTGAACGTGTTATAAAACGACATAATATTGATACTGAAGCGAATAAACTTGCCTTGTTATTTAACAAGGTTGGGGGATAAGGCGGCATGGATACAGTGTTCATATTAATAGCAATAATTGTCGTTGTTCCTGTATTCATATTTACATTGGAAGTTCTTTTTGCGCTCCTGCCACTGCGAAAAAAAAACGTATCAGATATAGAAAGCCAAGCAGCTATTACCGTACTGATCCCTGCACACAATGAATCTGGCACTATTGAATCGACCTTGATAAACATTGTTCAGCAATTGAATGAGAATGGTCGCCTGTTGGTTGTTGCAGATAACTGTACTGATAATACAGCACAAGTCGCGAGTGCCCATGGTGCAGAAGTGATAGAGCGTTTTGATAAGGAACGAATAGGGAAGGGGTATGCGCTGGACTTTGGTATCAGGCATCTCGTATCAAACCCACCGCAAGTTGTCATTATTATTGATGCTGATTGTGTGACAGAAGATGGTGCGCTGGAATTATTGGCAAGTACGGCCATAAATGAAGATAGACCTGTCCAGGCTTTATACCTGATGGAATACAACAAGCCTAACCTGAAGCAACGCATCGCAGAGTTTGCCTGGCGGGTAAAAAATTATGTAAGACCTCGGGGGCTCGCAAACATAGGGCTGCCATGCCAACTAATGGGTACGGGTATGGCATTTCCATGGAGCATTATTTCTACAGCCAACCTGGCAACCAGCAATATTGTTGAAGACATGAAAATGGGTATTGACCTCGCTACTATGGGGTATGCGCCTTTTTTTTGTTCGGAGGCGGTCGTAACAAGTACGTTTCCTGAACTCAGTTCTGCAGAACTGAGTCAGAGAAAGCGCTGGGAACATGGTCATCTTTCACTGATGTCAGTATTGCCAGGGAATATGCTGCATGCACTATTAAAACGAGATAAAAACTTATTGGCAATGACGCTGGATCTTCTGGTTCCACCAATAACATTTCTGACTCTACTTACATTTGCCGTATTCATTATTACATTTGCGTTGTTTTTGGTTGGCTATTCTGGAACGCCATTAATAGTCAGTACAGTGTCCGTCAGCCTTCTTGCGTTATCAGTCTTTTTCGCATGGTTATTCTGGGGTAGAAAAATCATCACTTTTTCTGATTTATTATCTGTTCCATTTTATATAATGAGTAAAATTCCAATATATATAAAATATTTATTCAAGAGGCAAAAAGAATGGGTAAGGACAAATAGGGATTGAGTTTAAATAATGGATAGTGTCAAGCGTAATGTATGGTGTTTACTTGGGTTGCCATTTGATGCAATCGATATGGAGACAACCATTCAAAGAATTCATGATTCTGCCCGGGATCGAACACCGTGCTTTATTTCTACGCCTAATCTGAATTTTCTTATTGCAAGCCAAAAAGATACTGCATTCAAGGGTTCTGTCATAAATAGCGATATGAGTGTGGCAGATGGCAAGCCGCTTGTGTGGCTCGCTAGATTGCTTGGTATGCCGATACCAGAAAGAGTGGCAGGGTCTGATTTGATTGAAGCGCTTATCGAAAACAAAAAAGGTTATAGGCAGTTAAAAGTTTTTTTCTTTGGTGGGCAGGAAGGCATTGCTCAGCTGGCTTGTGAAAAACTAAATGCTCAAGAAAAGGGGCTGCGATGTGTAGGTTTTCATAATCCTGGTTTTGGTTCAATCGAAGATATGAGTGCAGAGAGTGTTATTGACGAGATTAATCAATCAGGTGCGGATTTTGTGATTGTGTCTCTAGGGGCAAAGAAAGGTCAGGCATGGATTGAACATAATAGAGCTAAGCTTGATGCACCAATTATCAGTCACCTTGGCGCGGTTGTGAATTTTATAGCGGGTAATGTCAATCGATCACCAAAACTGCTACAAAACCTTGGGCTAGAGTGGTTGTGGCGGATAAAAGAAGAGCCTTCGCTATGGAAAAGGTACTTTGGAGATGGGATTGTATTCATTTATTTATTACTAACCAGGATGATCCCTTATGCCATAACTCAATCGCTTCATAATGACCATGGCAAGAACCTCCAGATAGACACGATCAATGATGATGTGAGTAAAATTATAATCAGTCTTAAGGGGGGTATATCACAGGACAAAAGCTTTTTATTAGATCAGCATCTACAGCTAACGCCGACAATACGATCCGTTTATATAGATATTAACGAGCTTGAGTATTTTGATGCGTCATTTATGGGGCATATCCAGATTATGGAAAAAATATTGGAGAAGAAATCAATCGCTTTAAGAGTGTTTGCATCCTCGTACCAAAGAAAGATGTTTGCCTATAATAGTTGCTCATACTTACTTGATCATGGCGATAATTTAGCATAGCTACACATAACCTGGTTGTTCTATGAAAATAATCAATATTTCAGATGTGCATGACGATAAGTGGCGATGGATTGAGCCTAAACTACTTCAGTTTAAAATGCAGTGGAGGTTCATTAACAGTAAACCCAGGTCATGGATGGAAAGGGTTATTCGAAAGCCAGACCTTGCCAGAATACGTACTGCATTAGTAGTATTAAAAGAAAAAAAGGATGCTGATCTGGTAGTTATACACGGGCCATATATCGCATTTTATTTTGGACTTTTTTCAAGGCTGTTTAATGTGGCAGTGCCCAATATTGTTTATTCGTTCAATTTTACATCGCTGCCACATGGATTTGCCCGTTCAAGAATGACTTATGCATTTAAAGCAATCAATAAATTTGTTGTGTATTCAACAATGGAGAAAAAGCTTTATTCATCCTGGTTCAATATTCCAGAAGAGAAAATTGATATTTGTCTATGGGGCGTAGAAAAACCACGAATATCTGATAAGGCGATAATTAATTATCCATATATAACAGCTATTGGTGGAAATTCACGTGATTACTCAACCCTGATGGAAGCGATGAAGCTGGTGCCAGAAATCAAACTGGTTGCAGTGATGAGGCCTCATAACCTGGCAGATTTGGATGTCCCGGATAATGTGGATATCAGGACAAACATTCCACGTGAGCAGGCAAATAACATACTCGGCTATGCAAGGATGATGGTGCTCCCGCTTGTAGGTGAAGAGATACCATGTGGGCATGTGACTCTGGTTGCGGCGATGTATCTTGAAACGCCATGTGTTGTTACAGGATCAATTGGTATTGATGATTATGTCACGCATGATGATACGGCGATCATTGTCGAGGTGGGTAACTCTGAATCACTAGCAAATGCAATACGTGCTCTATGGTATGATGATGAAATGCGTAATAAACTCGCCGAGCATGGAAAATATTTTGTGAAAGAATGTTGTACCGAGAGGTCAATTGTTGAGCATTTTTTAAAATTTGTAGGCGAACAGGTTCTGGATTAGGTGATTATGACTTTGCAAAGAAAGAACATCAGACCAAATCTTTTCATTGTTGGGGCAATGAAGTCTGGGACAACATCTCTTCATAATTATCTTGATATGCACCCTGATATCTATATGAGTATTAATAAAGAGCCGGCTTACTTTGTGCGCGAGCTTAATTTATCGAAGGGAGAAGAATGGTATTTAAGTAACTTTGCTGAGGTTAGAGACGAAAAGATAATAGGAGAGTCATCAACGGATTACACGAAGCTACCTCACTACAAAGGCGTGGCAAATAGGATTTACGAATTTAATTCTGATTCAAGAATCATATATATAATGCGTGACCCCGTACAGCGTTCTATCAGTCACTACTGGTGGGATGTTAAGTGGTCTGGCGAGACGCGGGGACCACTAGAAGCGATAAAACACTCCAATTGGATAATTAATTGTAGTGACTATGCAATGCAGATCAAACCATACATGGATACCTTTGGTAGTGATAATGTGTATATAACCACGCTAGAAGAACTTACTGCTGACCCTGGCGAGGTTTTATCCTCTATTTTTTCCTGGTTGGGTGTAGAGGCATTTAATATTGACCAGTCTGGCCTAGGTAAACGACATAATGTATCTGATTCGCATGTAAAAATGTTATTTGGTGGAAAGCTTCCATGGTTAAAAGATTCAATTTTATGGAGGTTTATGAAGCAGATATTACCAGCCAAATTGCGCTCAACACTTGTTAGTAGATTGTCTGTGGGCATTTCTAAGCATAATGATATAGATGATATTGAAAACTATTTGAGGCCTGTTATGGAAAATCGCATTGAAGAGCTTGAAGTATTGACAGGGAAGGGTTTTGATATCTGGAGGAAGTCTTAGGTGAATATGGGTATTGTGTACCCCTGTCAGGTTGGGATGAAATGAAGAGGCTAATCAAATCAATTTTTCCTCAGTCAGTCTGGGATCATGTGCGTTATCTAAGATATAAGATATTAAAGAGGGGGTATTTTTCTTTAAACAATCTGGATAAGAAATTAGAAAAATATCTTGATTACAGGAATGGGTACTTTGTTGAATTGGGAGCTAACGATGGTTTTACGCAATCAAATACACTAGCGTTCGAACAGAAGAAAGGATGGAGGGGGGTGTTGATTGAACCATCGCCACACCTGTTTCTAAGTTGTACTTATTATCGCTCTTGCGATGGGAATAACCTGTACTGCAATGCTTGTGTCCCTTTCGGCTATGAAAAAAAATATGTTGATATTGAGTACGCTAACTTAATGTCTGTGTCTGCTAGCCTGGAAACGGATATAGAAGATCTTGGTAAATTTTTGGATAATGCGCGAAGAGGGGTTGATAAATTTGTTAAATCAATTCGTTTTGGTGCGGAAGCAAGAACATTGACAAGCATTCTTGATGAAAGCAATTCTCCGCATAATATCGATTTATTGTCCCTTGATGTCGAAGGAGCGGAATTATCTGTCCTAGCTGGCATTGATTTCGATAAATATACGTTTAAATATATGCTAATTGAGTGTAGGGATATTGGTAGGTTGTCGGGGTTTTTAGCAAACTATGGGTATAAGCAAATTGATAAACTATCTCATCATGACTATCTTTTCTCAAAAATGTAATTGAATCAGCTATATAGATATGTGGGTTCGATATTTTATAAATAGGGTTTCTTTTTAAATATTATTGCGTCTAACAACATATAATAATGATTGTATTTATTACATCTATTCGTCACCCTGATAACTGTACTTCGTACAATAAGGTTATACTGTTGCTTGAGCGAACGTTGATGTCTGTTTGTAATCAGTCGGATACCAATTACAAGGTGATTGTTGTATGCAATAGGCTACCAACTATTAAATATGATAAGCAATACATAGAATTCGTTAAAGTAGAATTTCCAGCACCGTCTCAAATAAATAATGCCAGGACTGAAAATAGCGCGGTACTTAAAGATAAAGGTTCAAAATATATAATTGGACTTATAGCCGCTAAAAAGCACAACCCTGATTATATAATGTTTTTTGATGCGGATGACATGATCCACCGTGACCTTGCGAAGGTTGCTAATTCTAATAAAAATAAGAATGGTTGGTTTATAGAGAAAGGCTATGTATACGAAGATGGAGGCATGCTTGTTTCAAAAGTCGATAATTTTCATTTGTCATGTGGGACAAGTCATATTATAGCTTATAAACTATTGCCGGTTCCCGGTGAGTTGTCCTTAACTTCAAGCGTAGAAGATATCTTGGATGAGGTTGATGAGTACTATTTGTTTCGTGTGCTTGGGGGGCATCGAGAGATTACTGCATATTACAAAAAAATAAATTATCCACTGATGTGCTTTCCTTTTAGAGCGGCCATATGGCTTGCAAATACAGGGGAGAATCATTCTGGGGTGGGTTTTTTTGGGTTCCCAAGGTTTGTAAGCTCGAAAATTCAGAAAGATTTTGGTTTTTCTGTGCAACATCATGCTTACCTATACCTTAGAACTTTCTTTTCCTCTTATCCTTATTTAATTCTCAGGAGTATTCTAAGAAATCTAAAGCACAGGTTGATAAGTGCATAAAACAGGTTTGATTTCAATGATTATTATGCCCAGGGTGTTACCTCTTCTTGCTGTTTTATATGGGGTCTTCGTAACGACGGATTGTTATGCAGGCAGGGCAGATACTATTTCACAGATACGTTTATCTATAGTGGGCATAGGCACAGCACAAAAGACTAGAGTGCCAAAAGTTCATGTGCGTGGTACGGGGTTTGTGATTTTAGATGGCTTGCATGTCATTACTAATGCACATGTAATCGCTGGTAACTTAAATACCAAGAAAGGGGAGTTTCTTGCGGTTCTCACAGGGGTGGGTAGTGCTGTCTCTGTAAGACCAGCTACTGTTATTGGTTTTGAAAAAGAGACTGATCTGGTTGTTCTTAAAATCAAAGGCCCCCCAATAAACTCGCTTGATATCGGAGCCGCTAAGGAAGTGCGTGAAGGTGATGAATATCTTTTTACTGGGTTCCCTCTTGGGCATGTTCTAGGTCTTTATCCTGTAACTCATCGTGGAATGATTTCTGCTATTACTCCTATCGTAATTCCTGCAAAACGTAGTAGCCTGCTAACATCTAGTCGGATTAAACGTTTAAGATCGCCATATAAAGTATTCCAATTGGATGCTGTTGCTTATCCTGGAAACAGCGGTAGTCCGTTGTACTCGTCAGTTGATGGGTCGGTAGTAGGGGTCGTGAATATGGTTCTAGTAAAAAAAACAAAGGAGGGTTTGCTATCTTCACCAAGTGGTATAGCCTATGCGATTCCAGTAAAACATGTGCGCGCATTATTGATTAAGTTGGGCTTGCTATAAATGAAACTCATGGAACCTGTGTATTAAAGTAATTTAAATTAACGCCTCTTGCTCTTGTTTAATGCTCCAGCAATAATTAATACAGGAAAATATAAAAAAGAGTTCAGTAAAGCATCACTCATCGCGACCAGCACTATTAATGCCATAACAACTGAAACACCATTAATTGACCAAGCTGGTGATATTTTTTGATGCATCAAGTTGATTATGGCGGTATTAGCCAAACTTAAGAATGCAAGAGCACTTCCTATAATACCAAATTGCCCCATGATTAGGATGGCCAGCCCCCAAGGTCGGGTATTAACGGGCTCCCACCAGTTCCATGTTCCCAGGCCAAAAATGGGTGAGGAATGCAGCAGCTCGAGAGATTTTATATCCTGTGAGAATCTCCAGAAGAATGACCCACGCCCAAGGTCTCTCATAAAGTTGAGTATCATCTGGCCCACTTCAGTTTGCCGTGCAATGTATTCTAACGGCAAGATACCGCTTATATGTAATATGAACGCAGTTGCCAGTAATGCTGCAGCGATTCGAATTGCCGGCATGACGAATGATCGGCCCCAAGCCACAAGAAAGACCAAGCCTAGTATGCCTAATATAATAGCTCCAATTGATTGTGAGGCAAGTGCAATCACGAGTGTTATAACAGCGATAATTTTATACTTCTGGTCATGGTCCTCTTTTTTCATAACGACAGCCAGCCAGATAGATGCGATTGCGCTTATCACGACCCATATACCGTACTGGCTACCATGTTCAAAAAATCCGATAGGTCGAAAACCAAAATAACGTTCGATGCCATCAAACCGGTAAGGATGTGGCTCGTAAAAAAATTCGTATAAGTCAGGGTTGTTATATCCTTCTACTACTGCAATTGGGAGGCATGCTATGCCAGCTACTGCTACTCCCATAATCAGGTCAATTCTCCCAGAAGTGCTTGAAAACCAGATGCGACCTATTAACCAGGTTAGTCCCCAGCTAGAAAATAGATATAAGGATGAAACAGCTGGTTCTGGAGAGCTGGCGGGGATGGCTACCCCAACAACAAGGGGCCATACACACCACAGAAAGATTGGAATATCAATTACCGTAGGACGCCAGCACCGAATTGCGCTGATGCAGAATAAACTCGACAGCACAAATGTCGTCATGGGGACGATCCATGCTTTGTTAATCAATAATTGTGAGGGAATAGCCAGGCCGGTTATCCAATATGGAAAAGTAACAATATCATTACTTTGAGGATAATTACCCACAGGAAGAACAAGCCAGCCTCCGAAAAAAACCAACAAACTTGCAGTCCTTAACGGAAGCCACCAAAATACAAAGATAGCTAAACCGACGTACACTATGTATATCGGAACAATATCCATTATAGCGCTATCCTTCTTCTATGAACCACTCAGTAAGAGAGGCTAAATACATTTGTGAGTGAAATCAACTATACGCAATGGACTGGCTTAATAGGTGCATGCTGTGCTGTTTTATCCTGCCTAATGGCAACTTCGCGCTCATCTTCGTCTCGCCACATTTGGTTATTACTCACATTGTTCAATGTGCTCTTTCTAACCGAAGTATTGGCTGGCTACCGCCATGATATCCATGATGTGTTTACGAATGTATTAAGAGCGCAAAGTCTATATGATGAAAGGCGGGTTATGCAGGGCTTTCTTGTTATTGCAGCCGCAGGTTTTGCTATCATGGTTGCAGGATGGCTCATGAATTGGGCTCGTAGAGGTTCCCCTGCTGAGCAAGTTGCCATATCGGCAAGTTTAGCAGTCTTTTTATTGCTGATATTGGAAGTAATATCTCAGCATAGCATTGATGCAATGCTGTACAAACATGTTGGGCCAATAATGCTTATTGGTTGGTTATGGTTGGCATGCTGTATAGCTACTACTTGTGCTGCTGTTATCTACTATAGGAATCATTCGCTTCGCTATGTAGCGGGGTCTTAGCTATTTGCTGAAGATATAATATTGTTCTTTCTTAGCGTTGACGGTAATTAATTCCTAAGCATTTAGTTTAGAGTGAAAGCTGAGTATTGTTTTTATATATTGGCCTCTGCGAGGCTCATGAGCAATATACCTGTTATAACAAAGACGATTCCTGCTATTTTTATGGCGGTGAGTTTATCGCCAAAAATCATGGATGACGTAATTGCTAATAGCGCAAGGGCAAGTGTTGTCACCACAGCATAGCTAAAGCTTAAGCTCATATGACGAATGGCAAGTAAATAGCTGGAAAGCAGTGCTATGCATGCGATGATGCCGACCCAAAGCCATGGCTGCTTTAAAAATTGAAGAATTTCACCGTTCATCAGGTTATCGCCGCTTATTAGCATTGCCTTCTTTAGAGAAGTGTTGGCAACTACATTGCTGGCAACAGCAATCATAAGTAACAACCATGGGTGCATGTCTTTTAATCCTTATCTTGATTCTTTGTATTCTGGTTTCTTCAGTACAACCCATTCATGCCCATACCACAACATATTACGAGAACCTTTATTATCTAGAGTTAGGCCAGCTTCTTTGGCCCAGTCTATAATATTGTGTAATTTTTCATAATTAATCCATTCCCTGGCAAGTACAAGGTCATGAATTCGGTTAGCGATAGCGCGCCATCTTGGCTTTTCTACCATGTCTTTGTATAGCAGTAATCCGCCAGGTTTTAACCGCTCGATAGCTGATAGGATAACGTTTTTGTGTTCAGATGGTGGTACGTGGTGCATGACGTCAATCATAGATACAACGTCGTATAGTCCTTCCGGCATACCTGATCTTACATCACGTTGCTCAAATAAAACGCGCGGTTCTATTTGGGTATTCTTTTCTAGCATCTCTATGCCGGTATTAATGGCTGATTCGTTCGCATCGAACCCATGGACATGACTTGCTTGATTATATTTGGCAAGAAGGGCAGCGAAGAGTCCGCTCCCACACCCTATATCAAGTACTATAGACCCTGGGGGGACTAACTTAATTAGTGTATCAAATGGGCAAATGTAAGGCCTATATTTGTGCTTATAGAAGGAAAGGCCTTTTAAGTGCTTATACAATGTTTCTGAAGTTATGGCGACTGACTGTGCAGTCAAATTTGTTTCATTTCGCATTAAGAGTCACCATTCTTTCTTATAAAACGTTTCTTTAATACATGTGAAATCAGAAGAGAAGATAAAATGGCAATAAATGGTACGCTTGGAAAATGATATCTATCTTGCGCAAGAATAATGCCGTTCAGAGAGGCATAATAAGCCCAAATAATAATCACTGGATGGGCTATAAAAGTATAGGGTTTCATATCTTTATAGAGTAAAAAGCCCCCGGCAATAGCAGTTAATATAATGAACACCCAGTAACCCTGAGTGATAATCTTCAATGGTAATATTGATGATTGCCCAAATATTTTCTTAATGCCCTCAGTATTCCAATGTACAGCTATTGTTTCTCTAATATGAACCTTAATTACTTTAAAAACAGATCGGGTTACAAATTCAATAGGTTCTGAGGTTATGTGGTCTTTTGCCAATTTCCCTAGTTGGTTCGCACGCTCAACTTCGTTCAGTGATTTTGTCCATTCAGGTAGTTTGGTGTAAGTTCCATCAGTATTTGGGTTGTTTCCCATCCATAGGACAACAGGGCCATTTGTTGACATAAGGACAAATTCACCCCAGAGGTTTGTATTCCGGGCTGACCATGGAAAAACAAGTAGAGTTATAACGGCAAAGGTAGACAAGAGTAATTTAAGTTGATTGAAAAGCTTCTCGTTTCGCGCAATACAAATGATGGCAAAAACGAATGGAAGCAATAATGCTAGTGGTCGGATGTATATAGCTGCAGCGATAAGAAAGCCTGAAAGTAGCGCTCTTGTTATAATTGAATGCTCATCGTGGAGCCAGACAATTAATGCAGCAAGGGTGAAAAAAGTAAAGGGTAGTTCGCTTGCAAGTACTGTCACGTACATTATTTGACTTGGCCAGATTGCGATCAAGAGGCCTGTGATGATGGCGACACGGTTATTAAAAAGTTGCCTGGTTAGGTGCATAGTTAACGCTATCGTTGCCACACCAATGGCAATATTAAAAACAACTATTGGCCAGTACGTGTGACCAAACAATGAATACAGGAACGCGTATATTGCAGACGTACCGACCGGCCAATATGATGCAGGCTGATCAGGAGTCCAGCCATATGTGCCATGCGCCACAATATTCCATGCGAAAACATCGTAAGCATTACTGTCAGAAATCGGGATTACAGGAATAACTAGCGCCCATATTCCACGCAACGAGATGGCGATTGCAATAATTAGCCATGCTAGCGTTCTATAATCTGTAGTATCTATTTTTCTCTTCATTTGCCTAGCCTTCGCTATGATGATGCTAATAGAACTACGAATGACAAAATACCCACCAAGTAGCTGATTTTGTCTTTAATGGCAAATAGTATGGGGTCTTCGGGCATGTGGTTTCTTGAGGCGAGGAACCATATTCGAGATAACCAATATAGTAATAGCGGGCATAATAGCCACAGGCCTTCCGGTTTTGAGTATAACGTAGTCACCACGGGCGAGTTTATGTATAGGGCGAGTACAAGTACTGATAAATAGCTGGCACTGGTCCCCATGGATTGGATAGTGCTTAAATCTCTAACAAAATATCCTCTCCCGCCTATTTGTTCTCCAGTGTCTTCTGTGGTGGAAAGTAGATCTATATATCTTTTTACGAATGCAAGACTTAGAAAGAAAAATATCGAAAAAGCTAGCAGCCATGGCGAAACGACGACGCTGATGGCAACGGCTCCAATAATTATTCTATATGTGTATAACCCGCCAAGCATAAGTACATCTGCCATTAGTTTTCGCTTGAAATAGAATGAATATGACAGGGTTAGAGCTATGTAGCCGCCAAGCATTACGGTAAACAAACTTGGTAGAAATGTAATAGACAACGTAAAGGAAGTCACTAGCAACCCAAGCGAAAGTGCTATTCCGACTGGGATTGAAATTGCACCAGAAGCAAGTGCGCGCTTCTTTTTTGAAGGGTGTTTTCTGTCATTAGGAAGATCAAGTAAATCATTCCAGATATAGGTCGATGAAGCGCAGAGCCCAAAGGAAAGGAATGCGAGAAATAAAGCTGTTATCAGTTCGCTATTGTTTAGCTGCTGTGAAAGTATCAGTGGTACAAACAGTAATATATTTTTCGCCCACTGATGTAGGCGGACTGTCTTGGCAATAATTCTGACTCCGGGTTTTGGCAGAGAGTCAATGTTATGGCCATTATCTAGCGAATTAATTTTCTTTTTTATTCTGTTGTTGTTTGATACAGAGAATGCTTTTCTTGAGGCAGTCCATATTGGTATATCTGCCTTGCTATCTCCCACGTAGTCAAAAGGTTTATCTTCCAGGTGTTTAAGTATTACTTCTAGTTTTTGATGAGATTTCAGGTTCTGTGTTTCATTGCTAGCTATTACATGATCAAAAATCCCGAGATGATTTGATATGCTTTGTCCGATATTTTCGTTGGCGGCAGTTGCTAGTATGGTCTCTCTACCTTTGTTTTTCGCATCAGTGATTATTTCGATTAGTTTTGTTCGATAGGGGAGAGAGCTTGGGTCAATGCTAATGCGTTTAGAAATCTCGGCTTTAAGCCTGGCGCGACCACCTTGAAGTAACCAAATTGGAAAAACAAACAATAGCCATGGCTTTGTATGGCATATTCTGAGCACTGATTCCCAGAGTGTATCTGTTAATACAAGCGTGCCATCCAGGTCAACAATTAAAGCTATTTGACGATCATCATCAACATTAGGTGAATCTTGTGCTGGCTTGTTATTCATGGGATCCAGTCATTTCAAATAATTCATGCTCTAATTCAAATGTTAAGGTATTTTGCAGTACCAGTATATATGTGTAGAACGTATACTAATGTTTTGACTTATTTCCTAATTTTCCTGATATTTTACTATTCTTGAACGAATTATAGCTTGAGAGAAGTTGATATATGAGATTGTTGGTTGTTGGCGGTGCAGGTTACATCGGCTCACACATGGTGGTACGCCTGCTGGATGAGGGTGCTGATGTCACCACTTTCGATAACCTTTCGGGAGGCTATCGTGATGCGATGTTGGGGGGCGAGTTTATCGAGGGTGATATAGCCGATATCCCCTTGCTGGATGATGTTTTCAGTCAAAACAAGTTTGATGCCGTCATGCATTTCGCATCATTCATAGAAGTCGGCGAGTCTATCCATTCTCCTGCCAAGTATTACCAGAACAACGTCACAAACACGCAAAACCTGCTTGATGCGATGGTCAGGCACGATGTGAAACACTTCATTTTTTCATCCACGGCGGCAATCTTTGGTGAGCCACAGTATGTGCCCATCGACGAACAGCACCCGATGAACCCGGTTAACCCCTATGGCCGGACAAAGCTTATTGTCGAGCAGATGCTGGAAGACTATGAACGTGCCTATGGCCTGAAGTCGGTCTGTTTACGGTATTTTAATGCGGCAGGTGCTGATCCCGATGCACGTATCGGCGAGCGTCATGTCCCCGAGACACACCTGATTCCGCTGGTTTTACAGGCAGCATCGGGTCGACGCGAGAGCATTTCAATCTTCGGCCAGGATTACGACACGCCAGACGGTACCTGTGTCAGGGATTACATCCATGTCTGTGATCTATGTGATGCGCACCTGTTAGCCATCAAGGCACTGCAGACTACCAATGAAAGTGCTGTTTATAACCTGGGCAATGGTAACGGCTTTTCTGTTAAAGAAGTCATCGAAGCGGCCGGGCAGGTCACTGGTAGAACGATCCCTGTTGAATATGCTGATCGAAGACCCGGTGATCCTGCGGTATTGGTCGCAGATTCCACATATATTCAGGAAAAATTAGGCTGGCAGCCACGTTTTTCATCTCTAGAGACCATCATTGAACATGCCTGGCAGTGGGAGCAGAAGCTCAAAGTGACTATTCTGTAGAGATACGTAACATCCAGAAAAATATAGAAAATACCTCTATTCTGATAGACGGATTAATTTAGTTTCTTCGTTCTTTTTAAATATTATGTAACTAACTGAATTTATTATGCATATTCACCTTGTATTTCCTATACTCATGTAGGAGATTTCCTACAGAGTATTTTTCATTCGGGCGTATAATTACTCTAAATCCTGGGGGGGATTTGGACGTTATAGGTAATGTGTTCGACTGCATGACAATGCTACGGGGGTAGCGAGTGAATACGGTACTTAAGGGACTACAGAGCGAGTATGCCATCGATTCCGATGCGCTATTCGAAGTGATTCGTCACTCATTGTGTATCAATCGGCATATGGAGTTCTTTGTCTGGCTGCAGGCCTATGTGGCGGACTACATCCCTCACGACATCCTTGTCGCAACCTGGGGTGACTTTTCCAGCAATCAGCTTCACTATGATGTCGCCTCGAATATCCCGGAAGTTCATACACATCAGCTCGTAACTGGCTGCCAGGATATTGACCCCCTGATGCGCAACCTGCATCGCGCCTGGAAAGATAATGATAACGAATGGTTTGTTCTGAGTGATTTTGACCGCTTGAATATTCAGTCCGAAGACAAGGGCCCGCTCATGGAAGGCCTGGCAAAGACTAAATCCATACTCGTCTACGGCTACCGTGATCACCGTGGTGAAAATGACTGTTTATATGCCTTTTTCAATAACGACAAGACATTTAACGTTGAAGAATACCTGTTAAAAATGCTGATGCCGCATGTTGATGCGGCCTTGCGCAGGGTAGAGTGCCTGCCGGCGACAGACCAACAGGTATCAGCCAATACAGCGATTGAAATCAGTGATCGTGAGCATGACGTGATGAACTGGGTTAAATCCGGCAAAACCAATGACGAGATTGCTGTAATCCTTGGTATCAGCCCGAATACGGTGAAAAACCACCTGAAAAACATCTTCAAAAAGATGCAGGTCTGTACGCGTGCACAGGCCGTTGCGCTCTACCAGGCGGAGATAGAACAAAAGACAAATGTACGCGGGGTGATTAACGAATCCGTGTACAGTGAGTAGAACTACGTATGTGCGGGGGATAAACGCACAATTTTTGTGCAATATCAGAGTGATACAGTCGAAAATACCCCTTTAGGGCTAGCCCGATCGGGCCATTGTGAAGTAGCCCCCCAGTTGGTAACTTGGCAAACATGAAAAAGTATGTGGCAATGATGCGCAAGAAACATACTGCAGCACTGGCATTTATCTTTTTCATGCTGGCTGCAGAAGGTGCGTTTGCCTTGAGTTACGATTTTATACGTATCTCAAACAACGGCACAGAAAGTATTCTGGGGCAGCTGGGACTAGAAGCGACTGATAACGGGAATGGGGCAATATTCACATTCACCAATGATGTAGGAATAGATTCATCAATCAAGTCGATTCATTTTGATTTAGGGGATACCGGGTTATTTACTGATATCTCGATATTCCAGGACTCAGGGGATGGCGTAACGTTTTCTGAAGACGAACGAAAGCCGAAAAACCTTCCCGAAGGGAATACGATTGGGTTTTCGACTGATTATTCAGCAGGTGCTGATGGAAAAGCAGCAAATGGTGTAGATGCTGCTGATGAATGGATAAGTTTTTTAGCCCTGTACGGTAGTGGAGAGACGTTTGATTCATTGCTGACAGCTGAAGGTTTCAGGGTTGGACTTCACGCTATCAGTATTGGTGGACCAGATGGTTTCAGTGATTCGTACGTGACAGGCGGCTTAACACCACCGGACGTAAGCACAGTTCCACTACCTGCAGCAGCATGGTTATTTGGTACAGCATTATTAGGTTTTTTTGTGGCCTCGAAGAAACGCAGAGCCATACATTGAAGATTATTTGAATTGTATTTGAACGGATTTATTCAGGGGTAAAGGGGAACTATCATGGGTAAGATTAAAGCGTTTTTAATAGCTGTGTGCTTACTAAGTGTAAGTCAGTTCAGTATGGCATTCACGGTTGCATTTCCAGGAGATGTGCCTGGCTCTACAGCTTCATACATCGTTGATGATTTTGAAGTAATTGGTGGGCCTGCATTTGCGTTTTCAGCAACTGGTTCAGGGTTCGTTGATATTCGTAACCTGTTAGATTCGCCCGTTAATGTTGTGATTGAAGCATCAAGTACACAAGGTGCTACTCCACAGCCTATTCAGGTCGCGTTTTTCGAAGACAATGCAGCTGAGGGTGGTACGATAGGGACTTTAGATGCGCTGGATACGGTACTTTTACCATTAACGGAACCTTCACTAGGCTTTACTTTTTCATGGCTTCTGGATCCGTTTTTAGAGGGTGAAGGTGCTCCGTTAGATAATCTTTATTTCCTTGAGTTCTTAACAACAGAAAATTCTTCTATTAATATTACGGTCTCGCCTGTACCTGTTCCGGCTGCAGGTATTTTATTTGCAACAGCACTACTCGGCGCAGGTGCACTGAGCCGCCGTAAGAAAAAGACCGCTAATTCAGCTGTGGTAGGTGCGTTTGCACGTGCCAGCTAGGTCTGTTTTCTAGTATTATTCTAAGGGGGCTATATGCCCCCTTTTTTATTAATTCAGAGCGAGATTCCAGATGAAATTAAATCAAATACTGTTTGTTTTCTTGTTTTTGAGTTGGGCACCAGTCGCACCTTTGTTAGCAGGTGACAGCTCTGATACTTATAAAATTCGCCAGGGAGATATTCTTGATATCTCTGTTTGGGGTGATGATACGTTGAATAAACAGGTCCGTGTTCTGCCCGATGGCAGTATCAGCTTTCCCCTCGTGGGGCAGGTATCAGTTGCAGGTCATTCACCCGCTGATGTTGATGGTCAAATCACGACAAAGCTTAAAACTTATCTCCCGGATCCTGAAGTGAATGTCATTGTTCAGAGCACCGAGGGTAACCGTGTTTACATCATCGGCAAGGTTAATACGCCGGGTGTTATTCCGTTACAAGGCCCTATGACTGTACTTCAGGCACTGAGTATTTCGGGTGGCTTTGACAAATTTGCAGAACTGGATGAGATAAAAATCCTGCGTGGTAAACAGGTCATGCCTGTTAATTACAGTGACCTGATTCGAGGCCGCAACCTTGCTTCAAATCACTTGCTACAGGCGGATGATACAATATTGGTTCCGTAGTCGTTTTTTTGTTGAATTTGGCTATAATGTATGAAAAATTAGGCATTTATGAGCCATTTCTAACAAAATAATGCAAAAGCGTATTCTTATTCAAAGTTGGCTAACCGGGGGGCTGCTTTTTTCAGTATCAAACCCGGTATTGCTCCATGCTGCAACGTGGGAGCAAAGCTTCTCAGTTCCATTGGGCCTTGTCTATGAAGATAATCCCCGGCTTGCAGAGAATGATCCACAATCCGTTCGTCGCACGACCCTGTCGCCGGAGTATTCAGTAAAGGTAACCCAGGATCTCAATGAATGGTCGGGAAAATTTCAATTGGGGCTTGAACGTTCCTCTGACACGGCTGTGAGTGCTGACCGAGAAGATCCCTCAATTCAGCTTGGCTGGACGCATCTCTATGAAACCGGTGAACTTGGCCTGTCTGCGAGCTTCCGGGAACGTTCGTCCCGTTCCAGTGAATTTGCTTTTGCCGATTCTGAACCTGAGTCAGAACCATTTCCAGGTGCTGACGTAGATAGCGATACAGGTACAGGTCAATTAGCAGAAGATAATACACAGCAAACAAAGGTTCTATCGCTCAGTTGGCGAAATGCATTGAGTGAGCGTTATTCACTGCTGCTCAATGCCAGCGCTTCAAAAGTCATGTATGAGGAGGCATCGGCAACGTTAACGGGTAATCGAAATCAATCAATGAGTGCGCAACTTAGCTATAGTTATAATGAACGAATAGAACCATTCGCACGTTTGTCTTTCTCCAGGTTTGAGCCTGATAGTGATGCAGGTAGAACCGATACACGCAGCCTGGATCTGGGTGTTGATTGGAGAATAAGTGACAGGTTTAAGGTAAATGGCGGTGTTGGTGTTAATGGTACGCGTGGAGAGACTACTGATTCCGGTTGGCAGGCGAGTCTGGATGTTGCCTATGAGGTGCAACGTTCAAACTACAAATTGACCCTGTCGAGAAGCCGTTCACCAAGTAGTGCTGGAGTTGTTAACGAAACAAATCAATTGCGTGCTGGTTGGACATACGACCTGAGTGAACTTGAGAATATTGGCATTAATCTCAGTTGGCAGGAAAGTTTAAGTGTAAACCCATCAAAATCGAGCCAGTTGAATGCCAGTTATTCAAGGCAGTTATCACCTGATTGGGGTTTGCAACTATCAGCTCGTTACAGAGAGAGGGATGATGATATGACTCGTGCATCGAGCAGCAGCGTATCAGCTAATATCAGTTACAGGTTTTCTGAATTTTAAACAGTATGAATACAAATATTAATTCGGAGTACGAACTCACCCTGCATGACTACATCGATATCATTCGGCGCCGTGCTCTGATTATGATAGCTGTCTTTCTATTAGTTGTTGCAACATCATCTGCATTTGCTGTCCTGTTGTCTCCGGTATATCAATCATCCGGTACAATCCTGATCGAATCTCAACAGATATCTTCTGAGTTTATTGCAAATACTGTCACAGGGTTTGCCAGTGAACGAATCGAGATTATCAAGCAGCGTGTCATGACGCGTGAGAACTTGTTACGCATTATTAAAAAGTATGGTTTGTTCCAGAGCGGTAATGGTTCACGTGTCACCTCTGAGCTGATTAACAATTTGCGTAACAACATTGGAATAAACATTTTAAGCACGGGAGGGCGTAGAGGAGGGCGTGCAACAATCGCTTTTAGCATATCGTACCAGGATAGGTACCCGGAGCTTGCATACCGGGTGACGAGTGAACTGATCACCTTGTTTCTCGACGAAAATATTAAATCGCGTGTTGAGCGCGCAACGGAAACCACAGAGTTCCTGGCCCAGGAAGCTCGCCGTCTCAAGGGTGACCTGGAAAAAATGGAAAGCCTGGTAGCAACTTATAAGCAGGAGCATGCAGACGCTTTACCAGAACACCTGGGGCTTAAACTCGATATTTTGCAGCGCACTGAAACTGCACTGGCAGAACTGGATCGTGATTATAAGGCGACTGAAAATGAATTAAAACGCCTGGATCTTGAGCTGACAGCAGCAAAAACGGGTACTGTCGTAGGAGAAACTGCGGTATCTGAACTTGACCAGCTCAAGGATGCCTATCGCCAGGCGAGTATCAATTATAAGGATACTCACCCGACCATTCGTTCATTAAAAAGAAGGATCGAGAGCATCGAGAAAGGCGGAGATAGTAATGGCGGGACTGATAATACTGATCAAGCCCCTGCAGGCACTATTAATAATGAACTTGTTGTCAAACTTCAGACCTTGATTACGACAGCCAGGAGTCGCTTGAGGTCATTGAATGAACAGCGTAAGCCAATGCGTGAAAAAGTCACCAGGATGGAACAACAAATCATCAAGACACCACAGGTTGAGCTAGGTCTGTCGACCTTGTTGCGGGATCACAATAATGCCCAGAAAAAATATGAAGAAATTCAGGCCAAACAACTCAGCGCACAAATCGCTGAAAATCTTGAAGGTGAGAATAAATCTGAGCGCTTTACTTTGATTGATCCGCCACTTCTGCCGGATAAACCCATCAAGCCTAACCGTTTCAAAATTATGTTGCTTGGCCTGTTTGCAGCCTTTGGAGCCGCTGGTGGTCTTGCTTTCCTTCTGGAAATGCTAAACCAGCGCATACGTGGCAATGGCGCACTGACAACAGTGTTGGGTAGTAGCCCTTTAGTGGAAATTCCCTATATAAGAACAAGTGATGAACACTTACGGAGAAAATTACTAATTATAAAGGGGATCTTTGTCATGGCTATACTGTTTGTTGTTTCCCTGATCGTAATACATTTTACTTATATGGATCTGGATATCCTTTTCTTTAAAGTACTGGCGCGGCTTGGGTGGTAAGGGTGTGAGATATGGAAAAGATTAAGCGCGCTATCGAAGAGTCTAAACGCCAACAGACAGAATGTGTAGGTCAGGCACAAGTTGCTTCCGAGCCTGTCGATACGCCTGTTAGTAGCGAGGCTGAAGCAAGTCATGACATGACATGTATTACCTATGAACAGACCCGTGTTGTAAAGCTAAACCCTGAACACCTCGCAAAGAACCGTATTGTCGCAATTAACAAGAACGATCACCTGTCATTGGGTTTTGACATTCTGCGAACGCAGGTGATTGAGAAGATGAAGAAAAAAGGTTGGCATACGATTGCGGTCACATCGCCGACACCAGGCTGCGGAAAATCGGTAATATCGATTAACCTGGCAATGAGTATTGCGCACCACACAGATAAAACGGCCATGCTGATAGACTTTGACCTGCGAAGGCCATCGGTTGCAAGATATCTTGGTTTGTCATCAGG